>ENA-ORXT01000774-ORXT01000774.1-marine-metagenome-genome-assembly--contig:-NODE-774-length-47961-cov-7.872504_pt1 | contig 47961 bp, 44 predicted proteins | sample MGYA00237868_ERZ511482 | MGnify/ENA metagenome assembly ERZ511482
CTGCACGAGCGGCTGCGAAGGCATGAAACCGCGGTGCTGTTGTTCGCCCGGCGCGCCGAGGTGCCGTTCACGAACAACCGGGCGGAGCGGGACCTGCGCATGGGCAAGGTGAAGTTGAAGGTGTCGGGCACGTTCAGGAAGGCGCGCTACGCGCAGGCGTATTGCCGGATCTCCAGCTACCTGCAGTCGATGGCGTATCAGGGCGTCAACCCGCTGGTGGCCATCCAGAGCGCATTGAACGGGCAGCTCTACGCGAAAGGGTAGGAGCAGTTACGTCGAACTTATCGGAAGCCAAGGTGTCTCGTGTCCGATGAATCGCGTTCCGCACGCCCCGGCTAGTGTCGAGAGAGGTACCGGGAGCCCTCCCGTTCGTGTTCCGTCATTCATGTTCCAGGATGCGGCGACGCCGTCATCGCCCTCACGCGTCGCCGCCGAACATGTCGGCGGTGATCGATCGGTACCAGGCCTGTGCTTCGCTGACGTTCGCCTCGCGCGTGGCGCCCTCGTCGGATGCCTCGCTGATGAACGAGCTGGACGTGGTGATGCGATCGCTCGATGAGGCGTAGCTGCCACCGACCTTGACGGCGTCGTCGTCCGCGACCTGGCTCCAGCAGATGTTGCCGTACCGCGCTGTCGGCACCGGGCGATCCAGCAGCTCACCGAGCAGGTTCGTCACGGCGACGCGTGCCTGACTGTGCGCCGCGAACGCGGACTTGGGCATGTCGCCGGCACTGCAGGCGTCGCCCAGCACCGAGATCGCGGGGTCCAGCGCGGAACGCATCGTGGCCGGATCGATCGGGCAGAACCCGGAAGCATCGGTGAGCGATGCGTCCTGCGCGATCGAGCCGGCCCGCTGTGCCGGGATGAGGTTGAGCAACTGGCCTTCGAAGGTGTCCAGGTCGGTTTCGACGATACCGTTGACCGCATCGATCGACAGGATTCCGCCGTGCACGTCGGGTGGGAGCCACTCGATCGTGTTCGGGTAATGGCGCTGCCAGGCGGCTTCGAACAGGGCCTGCTTGGAGAAGGCGGTCTTGGTGTCGAGGATGGTGATCCGGCTGTCCGACATGCCGCGCCGCTCGAACAGCCGCGCGATCATCGAGGCGCGTTCGTAGGGGCCGGGCGGACACCGGTAGGGGTTGGGCGGCGCCACGATGATCACGTCATCGCCGTTGACCAGGGCGTCCAGCCGTGACTTCAGCAGCGCCAGCTGATCCGCACCTTGCCAGGCGTGCGGGGCGAGTTCGGCCACCGACGCCGAGTAGCCAGGCAGGCTGTCGTGCACCAGCTGGATGCCGGGTGCCACGATGAGCCGATCGTAGCCGAGCGTATCGCCGCGCGCGCCACTGCCGACGCCTGTCAGCGTCACCAGACGCTTGTCGCGATCGATGTGCGCCGCGCGCTCCTCCAGCACCCGCACGCCATGCCTGGCCGCCAGTCTGCGATAGTCGTGCTGCAACGACGCCAGACCACGGTAGTCGCCCAGATACAGGTTCGACTGGAAGCAGCTGGTATAGGTGCCGGAGGGTTCGATCAGGGTGATGTCCAGCCTGCCGCCGCCGTCGCGGGCGAGCAGGTGTGCCGCGCTGGCGCCGGCAGCACCACCACCGACGACCACCACGCGGGCTCGCGAGGCGGCGACCGACATCCCCGATCGAAGCAGCGCGGCGGCCGGTCCCAGACCGAGCCAGCCGGCGAAGCGTCGTCTCGTGACGGGTGTCCGTGCGGGTGACGGGTGCGACGGTGACGGCGGCGGTGGTGACATGGCGGACCCTGCAGTCAGGTGACGATGATCGAGCGCTCGACCGAGACATTCGCCCCGCCATCCTCGATCCAGAGAAAGCGGAACCGTCCCGATCGATCGAGCCTGACGGTGAACTCGAAGAACGGATTCGCGGCGATCGAGGGCTCGATGATCGCCGAGAAGACGAATTCGTCCTCGAAGGTGGCGATGAAGCGATGGATGACGAGACGCGGTATCAATCGGCCATCCTCGCCGATGCGGTGACCCGACTCCATCGGGTGGCGCAGCAACGTCTTGATGGTGATCGGCTCACCGGCGCGCGCACGCTCCGGAACCTTTACCCGGGGTTCGGCAAGCGGTGGTGTCACGCTCAGCCCCGGACCACGCCCGAAGGGGGCAGCAGGGCGCCGCAGCCACCGATCGTGACGTGAACCGCACGATCGACCCGTCGGTAGCTGTCGTCGTTCATCAACGCGATGGCCACCACGGTCTGGGAACGGGCGAGCCGCATGCGCGTGGCGACCTCGAAGGTGGCGCTGAGCGCCGAGAAGTGCCACAGGGCGACCTTCGGATCCGGGTTCAGCGGGGCGAGCAGCAGGATGGACAGGGCGTGCGGGGAGGATGACGTGCTGCCCGGAACGCTCACCCTGACCGGGACGCCGTTGCCGTTCTCGGCGATCGGTGCGATGTCCAGCACCAACGGGCCGGGTTCCGGCCGGGCGTTGCCGATGTGCCCGGCGATGGCCAGCGCGGCCGCATCGATCGTCGCCGACGCTGCCCGCGGCGTCGCCCACCCGCTCGCGCCCATCGTCAGCGCCGCACCGATGGCTCGCCGTCTGCCGGGTCGCTCTTGCATGACGGCCATGAGTGACCTCCACCTTGGTTGACGTCGCACGACGCACCGGAATGTCGGGCGATGACCGCTCGCTGGCTCCGGTACGTGCATGCGTCGCGATCGAGCCGGATCGAACTCGTCGAAAGGTAGCACCATCGCCGGCCCATCGTCCTTCCCGGTGCCGATGACCGATGACCGATGGTCGTGCAGGACAGGTGCCGACCGGAACCGACATGGCCTGAATGGCCCATGCCGGGTGGCTCGTGGAGCACGTTCAGCGGCGTCGGGATGTGCGACGCTTCACGCCTTCCGGGAACCGAACGACATCGACGGCATGAATCGAATCAGCGCCGTGCGCGCCACCCTTTGCCTGCTGGTCACCGGCGCCCTGCAGGCGGGCACCGCTCAGGCGCACTGGGTCTACGTCTCCAACGAGAAGGACGACACGCTCAGCGTGATCGACACCGAGACCGACGAGGTGGTGCGCACCATCCAGGTCGGCGAGCGCCCGCGCGGTGTCACGCTGTCGCACGATTTCACGCAGCTGTACGTGTGCGCCTCGGACTCCGACGCGGTGCAGGTGCTGGACGTGGCCACCGGCGACATCCTGCACGACCTGCCCAGCGGGGCCGACCCGGAGCAGTTCGCCCTGCACCCGGACAACCGCCACCTGTACATCGCCAACGAGGACGACGCGATCGCGACCGTGGTCGATGTGCAGACGCGCACCGTCGTCAACCAGATCGATGTCGGTGTCGAGCCCGAGGGCATGGCCGTCAGCCACGACGGCACGTGGGCCATCGTCACCTCCGAGACGTCGAACATGGCGCACTGGATCGACACCGCCTCCGGCGAGATCGTCGCCAACACGCTGGTCGACCAGCGCCCGCGCGATGCCGAGTTCGTCGGCGACGATAGCCAGGTCTGGGTCTCCTCGGAGATCGGCGGCACGGTCTCGATCATCGACTCGACCAGTCACGAGATCGTGCACACCCTGCGCTTCGACCTGCCGGGTGTCTCCTCGGACCGCATCCAGCCGGTCGGCATGGAGCTGACCTCGGACGGCAAGCTGGCGTTCGTCGCACTCGGGCCGGCCAATCACGTGGCGGTGGTCGACCGCGAATCGCTCGAAGTCATCAAGTACCTGCTGGTCGGCCGGCGCGTCTGGCACCTGGCACTGACCCCCGAGGAGGACAAGCTGTACACCACCAACGGGGTGTCCGGGGACGTCACGGTGATCGATGTCGACAGCCTGCGTGCGGAGAAGACCATCAAGGTCGGCCGTTACCCCTGGGGCGTGACGATCCTGCCGCGGGAGCACGTGCCCGGCGACGCCTGAGCACGGCCGGGACCGACACGCGGTTCACCGACAAGCGTTTTCCCGGGAAGCGTTCCCCGGGAAGCGTTCCCCGGGAAGCGTTCCACCGACGAGCGCTTCCGCATGGCGTTCCGATGCTCGCGGCGTCACACCAGCTGTGCGAGCAGCGTGCGTGCCGGCACGATGGTCGGGCGCGTCGTCTCGAAGCAGTCCCGCTCGACGAACGGCAGGTCCATGGCGACCTGGAAGGCATGCCCGGCCCCGGTCAGTCGCTGGAAATGAGCCAACGCGTGCGAGAGCGGGGCACGACCGCTGGACTTCACCTCGACCAGGAACCACGGCCGGGCGTCCCGGCAGACCAGGAAATCGACCTCGCGCTTTTCCTTGTCGCGCAGGAAATGCAGGGCGAAATCGCCCAGACCGGTCTCGGTCCACCCGTCGCAGGCCTTGAGCAGCGCGGCGGCGACCAGGTTCTCGGCCCGCGCGCCGGTGTCGTCCACCAGCGACCAGTCGCGAAGGTAGATCTTGGGCTCCTTGCGTAGCGCCCGTGGCACGTTGCGGTGCCAGGGACGAACCGCGAAGCAGTAGTGCAGCGCCTGCAGGATGGCCAGCCATCGCCGGACCGTATCGACCGAGACGCGCGCATGGTTCGACAGCGAGGTGTAGCTGGTCAACTGTCCGATCTGGTGGCGCAACGTTTCGGCCAGGATCTCGATCTGATCGATCGCCTGAACACGCGTCAGATCGCGCAGGTCCTCGCGCAAGAGCTGCTGCGTGCGCAAGCCGCGCCAGCGCGTCCAGAAACGCTGCTCGGCCTTGATGAAGGGTTCGGGAAAGCCGCCGAAGCGGTTCAGCGCCTCCCAGCGATCCTCGTCGATGCCGCGTGGCGCCCGGTCGATCGGTTCGCTCCGATCGAGCACGTCGGCACGGTCGACGACCTTGCCGCTCGTCCCTTCGGCTGCGAGAATTTCCGCCACCGATACCGGATGCAGCGTGTACGGAAAGTAGCGGCCCATCAGGCTGTCCCCGCCACGCTTGAACACATCGAGCCGGGCGCTGCCGGTCACCAGCACGCTCAGCTCGTTCTCGTGCTGATCGAACAGACCCTTCAGCAGGTCGCGCCAGCGACGGTACTTGTGCAGTTCGTCGAAGGCACAGAAGGCCTTGGCCTCGCGCAGCCGGTCCAGACCGAGGTGCGTGACGATCCGTTCCGGACCGCTCAGCACGAGCGCGCGATGATCCAGGTTGTCCCAGTTCAGATAACTGTCCGGTGTGCCCAGGCGTTCGCACAGCTGGCGGGCAATCGTGGTCTTCCCGACCTGCCGAGGCCCGGAGAGGAAGGCCATCTGGCGGTGCTCGCCGAAGTGTCGGGTCAGCTGGGGAGTCAGGTACCGATCCATGACCAAATGTAGCATTGTCGTGGAATGGTCACGACCATTTCACGACAATGCTTGAAATGGTCGGGCCTGTAGGGATGACGTCAGGCCGACATCGGGCCGACATCAGGCCGGTGGAAGCGACGACGGGCGCCCCGGATCCGCACGGTTCGAACGTGCCCGTCGGCGACCCGGATCGCCATCGACGGATCCGGACGGCCTGCGCCGTACACGGCCGATCCCGGGTCCGAACACCGTCCCCAGCAGTCCTGCCGCGAGTACCAGCGCCAGTCCGGCACCCAGCGCATCCGAGGCCGGCAGGCGAGCAGCGATGCTGCGCAGCCGCAGCGACCAGCGCTCCGGCACGCCGCCCTCGAGCGCCGCATCGGCCAGCAGGTCCGCCCGATCGGGCAGGCCGATGTTCACCCGCCGGGCCGGCACGATCGCCTCGCGGGCCTGGCCGGTGACGGTGTCCCACCAGGGTACGCGCACGGTGTCCAGGAACACCGGAACCGGACTGCGGGCGGTGAGCCGGAACCGGTACTCGGCCGTGGCGCTGATGCGTCCATCGACGAGGGCCTGGTCGCGGGTCACGCCCAGCGGTTCGCTGGACAGCGAACGAGAGGCCAGAGGCACGATGGCGGGCAACTGGCTGGCCGGCACGTCGTCGGCCATCAGCGTCAGGGTGCGCACGATCTCGTCGCCGGCGGACAGCGTGGTCGGGTCCTTCGACCAGGCATCGCTCAGGCGCACGTTGCGCGCGGGCAGCCACCAGTCAGCGCCGTCGGTGCTGGCCGGTGCGACCTGTAGCCGCACGGTCTCGCTGCGGCTCCGGAAATCGGCGCGGGCGGTGCGCGAGCGGATCAGCGTGCCCTGCCAGTGCGCCGGTGCGATCTCGATCGTGCCCGAGCGGTTCGGCCAGGCCAGCCAGCGCCACTGGACGCGTCGCCACGGCCGGGCGTCACGATCGATCGGATCCAGCGACTCCAGCGGCGGCCGGCGTGCGGCGTAGACATCCAGCGTGTCCAGGCCATCGAAGCCGGGCAGGGCGATGCGCTCGTCGGCGATCGGATGGCGGTGGCGAAGCTCCAGATCGATCGTCACCAGCGCGTGGATGTGCGGATCGGCACGCGATACCGTCAGGCTCAGGCGGTAGTCGTTCGCATCCGGTTCCCACACGGTCTCCACCAACGGCTTGACCCGCACCTCGATCAGGCCGGAGCGCACCGTGCCACGCCCGCTCTCGCCGCTCAACGGGCCGAAGCGGGCCAACCCTTCGCGGCGCGGCAGGAACTCCATGTGACGCGTGCGCACGTCCACCACCTTGCCGTCGACCACCGCGATGCGGGTGCCCGCCGTCTCGCGCAGCAGGTCGGCATCGCTGAACAGGGGGGCGGTGTCCAACGGCTCGAGCAGGCCGACCGACTGCACGTCGATCACCACGCTGTCGCCGAGGAAGATCTCGGTCTCGGTGCTGCTCAGGCGGATGCCGGCGCCGTCGAGCGCCTCGGACTGCGCCTGCGCCCACGCTTGCGCCTGCCAGGCGACACCTGCCAGCAGCAGCGCCGGCAGCAGTGCCGGCAACACCGGGCCGACCCGGGCGGGGCGACCGATCACCAGCCATCCCCCCCGGCCGGTGCGCTCTGGCCGGCCGCGATGCGGCGGCGCATCTCCAGCCGGATGCGCTTGTCCAGGAAGCGTGCCGGGTCGTGCCGGATGCGATTCAACCATTGCTCGTCGGCCTGCTCGGACTCGCGTTGCGCGCGCAGGCCCGCCGCCACGTCGTCGCCGAGCGCCCGTGCCGCCCCATCGCTCGCGCCGCCGGCCCGAGCCGCCTCGGCAGGCTCGCCGGTCTGTCCGCCCTGCGCCTCGCCGGTGCCGTCGGTCCGGCGGGTGGCGTCCCGATGCGTCCGCCCTTCGCCCCGGGTCTGCCCCTCGTCGCCGGTCGGATCCTGCGTGTTCGGCTCGTCCCCGGCGCCCGCATCGGCCGGCGAGTCCGACGGCGTCGCCCCGGGCGGTGTCGTCTCGTCGTCCTCGTCCTGTTCGTCCTCGTCGCCGGCGCCGCCGTCCGGCGCCGGTGCTGCGGGGTCGCGTTCCAGCCGGTCGATCGCCTCCTCGCCATCCTGGCTGCCACCGCCCTGCTCGCCGCTGCGCTCCTCGGCCAGCAGCTGACGCATCAGGTCGGCGTTGCGGGCCGCATCGCTCAGGGCAGGGTCACCGCCCAGCGCGCGCTGGTAGGCCTCCAGGGCGAGCGCGTAGTAACCCAGTCGCACGTAGCAGTTGCCCAGGTTGTAGGCCGACACCGGGTCCTCGGCGCGCACGAACGCCTCGGCGGCGCGCCACCACTGCCCGGAGCGGTACAGCGCGATGCCCTTCCAGGCCGGGTCGGTGAATGTCTCGGCCGCCTCCGCGGCGCGCCCCTCCTGCAGCAGGCGGTGGGCCAGCAGGTTGTCGTCCATTCCCCAGACCGAGGCCGAGACGCGCCCGGCCGCCAGGGTGGCGATCGTGCCGACCAGGCCGAGAGAGAGCAGAAGTGCAGCCGTTCGGATGCACCGGGCAAGCGAGGCCCTCACGGCGCAGATCGCCTCGCCTGCCAGAGCAGCGACGGCAGCAGGGCGAGCAGCAACCAGTGCGAGCGGTTCTGCCACAGTACCGCCCGCAGCCCGTCGATGTCGGCCAGGCCATCGTCCAGGTCCAGCGTGTCCAGGTCGATGCGCCCGAGCGCGTCGGCCAGCAGCAGTTCGCCGCCGCCACTGTCCGCCAGGCGTTGCAACGCCGTCAGGTCGACCCGCCCGCCCGGCCCGGTCGCGTTGCCCGGTCGGCCGAACTGCAGCACGTCCAGCCGGTGCCCGCCGGCGGCGATGAACCGGGCGGCGGCGAACGCGGACCGGTTCGCGCCACCGCCATCGCCGAGCAGGAACAGCCGGGCCGACAGCAGGCGCGCATCGTCGACCACGCTGCCGGCCAGGGACAGGGCGCGGGCGGTATTGGAGCCCTCGACCGGCACGTTGCCGTGCTTCAGCAGGCGGGCATGGGAGTCGAGCAACGCATGGTCGAAGGCCGGTGGCGCGATCAGGAAGGCATCGCCGGCATGGATCACCAGCGCCAGCGGCCGGGCGCCGGCGGCGCCCGACAGCGCCAGCAGTGCATCGCGCGCGCCGGCCAGCCGCGAGGGCACGACATCGTCCAGCGTCATCGAGCGCGAGACGTCCACGATGGCGATCCAGCCGCTGCTGTGCCGCCAGGTGGCCGCATCGCCGCGGCGGGTGGCGGGCGAGGCGAGTGCGAGGGCGACCAGCGCTGCCAGCAGCCACGTCGCATCGAGCCGCCGGCGTCGGCATCGGGGCGCACGGCACCCATCGGGCCCGCTCGTGCCGGTCAGGAACGCCAGCACCGGTGGCGACAGGACGCGCTGCCAGCCGTGACCGGGTGCCGTCGACGACCGCCGCCACGCCAGCACCAGGCAGACCGGTACCGCGGCCAGCCAGCCCGGCGAGAGCAGCGCTACGTCCTGCCAGATCCAGGGGCTCAAGCGTCACGCGTGCCCAGGGCACGCCAGCCGAGCAGCGCCAGCAGCGCCAGCAGCGGCACATGGCGCAGATCGTCCGCCGTGCGTGTCGGCGGTGCGCGGGTCTCGCTCGACTCCAGCCGATCGATCGCGGTGTAGACCGCCGACAGTTCCGCGCTGGTACGGGCACGAAAGAAGCGCCCCCCGGCGCGCTCGGCGATCGCCTGCAGGGTCGCCTCGTCCAGGTCGGCGGACGCCGCCGTGGCGTAGCCGCGCCGGGCCGCCCCTCGTGCCGTTTCCACGCGTTCCGGCTCCTCGCTGCCCATCGCGATGGTGTGCACGCGCACCCCGATCGAGGCAGCGAAGTCGGCCGCCTCCTCCGGTTCCACCAGGCCTGCATTGCTGGTGCCGTCCGACAGCAGCACCACCGCCTTGCCGGTGGCTGGATCGTCCCTGAGCATCGATAGCGCGAGACCGAGCCCGTCGCCGATCGCGGTCGAGCGTCCCGCCATGCCGATACCGGCCGCGGCCAGCGCATCGCCCAGCGAGGCCAGGTCGAAGGTCAGCGGTGCACCGATGAAGGCCTCCTTGCCGAACAACACCAACCCGACCCGGTCGCCTTCGCGGCGGCGCAGGAAATCGCCGGCCAGCCGCTTGACCACCGCCAGGCGATCGGTCGGCTGGCCGTCGAGCGTGAAGTCCTGGCGCTCCATGCTGCCGGACAGGTCGATGACCAGCGCCAGGGCGCGTCCGCTGACCGGCGCCGCCACCGGATCGCCCGGTCGGAACGGCTGCGCCACGGCCAGTACCAGCGCCGTCCAGGCGAGCGCCCACCACCAGCGATCGTTGCGGGTCCGGGCGTTCGTTCCGGCGGCATCGCCGTCAAGCGCGGCCGCCAGGGCGGGGGGCAGGGCGGGGGGCAGGGCGGGGGGCAGGGCAGGGGGCCGGTCGGGTGGCCGGGCCTGAGACGGTGCGGGTGGTGATGCGGACGAAGCGGTGCCGGGCGAGAACGGCCCGGCGCGACGTGCACGAGTGGCGATCCAGGGCGCGATCACCAGCAGTCCCAAAGCCCATGGCCAGTGGAAATCGAGCGGGAACCCGTCGCCGCCACCGAGCACCGGCAGCCGATCGAGCAGGGCTGGCAGGTTCATGAGCCGGCGACATCGGCAAGACCGGATGGAGCCGACGAGGGCAATTGCGCCGTACGCTGCGTCGGCAGGCGCTTCAGCTGCGACCGCAGCCCGGCCTGCACCGCATCGATATCGACCGATGCCGTCACGCCACGCCGGTACAACGCCGGTCCGAACAGGCGTCCGTCGCCGCGCGTGAACCAGCGGGTATCGAAGCACCGATCCAGCAGTTCCAGCCAGGCCTCGCCGTCCAGCGAGGCGACCGATTCGCCAAGCCGTCCGCGCACGACCCGCCGCAGCAGGATCGCCATGTCGACCAGCCGCGCGGCGGCGTCGCGTCCCGACAGCGTGTCCAGCGCCGCGATGGCCTCGCGGCGCCAGGCATTGCGCCGTCGATGGCGACGCCACGCCCACAGGCCGAACCAGGCGGCTGCCAGCAGCGCGTTCAGCATCCACCACCACGGCAGCGCTGCCTGCGGTGCGGGAGGTTCGTGCACGTCGGCCAGCAGCGCCAGCAATCGCTCGGCCTCGCTCACCGGCCGCCAGCCGGACGGGCGGGCGAGAGTTCGAACGCCACGCCCCGCTGTCGGCACACCGTTGCCAATGCTTGCCGACGCGTCTGCAACCGATCGAGTATCGCGTGCCGCGTGCGTCCGGTGACAACGACGCGCTCGCCGTTCGTGCGGCCGCGGTAGCGATAGGTTCCGGCCGGCAGCGGCATCGCTTCCAGCGCATCCTCCACCAGGGTCACGCCGACCGGGCCGGCCAGTGCCAGCCGGCGCATCTCCTCACCGAAGGCGCGCTGCGAATCGCCGTCCAGCAGCGCATCGTCCAGTCCGCTGAACAGCTGCACGCTGCCCCTGCGTCGCCCGTCGCCCAGCAGTCGATCGACCAGAACCGACAAGGCCGGTGCCAGGGTGCCGGCCGACGAATCACCGGCCGAGGCCATGGTCACGGCAATGGCTGCCAGGCGTTGCGCATGCCGATCGCGAGCCAGCGCGCACGCGTTCAGTGCCCCCCGCTCGCCACGCGCCGGGTCCGACAAGTGCACCCCGTCGGCATCCAGCACGACGAGGGAGACCCGACTGCCCGACGCGACGGCCCGCCACACGCTGCGCAGGCCCTGCAACGCCGCTTCGGTGGCGCGCAGGCGGGTGGAGCCTGTGAACATCGTGTCGCGCAGGTCCAGCACCACGCTCAGCGCATGGTCACGCTCCTCCCGGTAGAGGCGCGTGTGCGGCTCGCCCAGGCGTGCGCTGGTCTTCCAGTCGACGTGACGCAGATCGTCACCCGGCAGGTACGGGCGCAGATCGTCGACCTCCAGACCCTGTCCGCGCGTGGCGGCCCGGAACGCGCCGGCCCAGGGTCCGCGTCCCTCGGGTGGTGCGGTTCCCATGGCCGGCTGGTGACGCAACGCGATCAGCGCATCGAGCGACAGCGCGAGCGATGCCGGCTCGCCGACCGATTCAGACGCGCGGCGTGGCATCCAGGATCGCATCGATGGCACCACGTGCGGTGCGCCCTTCGGCCCGGGCGCGATAGTCCAGCGCGATACGGTGCGCCAGCGTGTCGCCGGCAAGCGTCGCGATGTCGTCGGGCAGCACGTGGTCGCGGCCCGCCAGCCAGGCGCTGGCGCGGGCGCCGCTCGCCAGCGCCAGCGAGGCCCGCGGGCTGGCCGGTTGCACGATATCGACCGCGGCAGTGCCACCCTGGCCCTCGCCACGCGTGGCGCAGCTCAGCCGCACGATGTAGTCGCGCACGGCGTCGGACAGGTGAATGGCGTCCACGTCTCTCCAGGCTTGTCTTATCGTGTCGAGGGCGAGTGCTGCCGGCTGGACCCCGATCCCGTCGCGTCCCTCGTCCAGCACCAGGTCGAGGATGCGCCGCTCGTCCGCCACGCCCGGCAGGCGCAGCTCGACCCGGAACAGGAAGCGGTCCAGTTGCGCCTCGGGCAAGGGGTAGGTGCCCTCGTGCTCGATCGGATTCTGGGTGGCGGCGACCAGGAACGGCGCAGCGAGCGGGCGGGTCACGCCGCCGGTGCTGATCTGCCCCTCGCCCATCGCCTCCAGCAGCGCGCTCTGCACCTTGGGAGGTGCGCGGTTGATCTCGTCCACCAGCACGACGTGGTGGAACAGCGGACCGGGGGCGAACCGGAACTCGCCGTTGCCGCGGTGCACGTCGGTGCCGGTCAGGTCGGCGGGCAACAGGTCCGGGGTGGCCTGCACGCGCACGAAATCCGCGCCCAGCAGCGCCGCGAAGCGCTTCACGGTACGCGTCTTGGCGGTACCGGGCGGGCCTTCCAGCAGCACGTGACCGCGCGACAGCAGGGTGATCAGCAACCGGTCGACCAGCAGGCCGTGACCGATGGTGGCGCGCTGCAGCGCCTCGCGTACCGCGCTGAACGCGGCCAGGGCGGATGGGGGCTCCACCACGTGCACGCAAGCGGCACCGGTCGCGCTCCCGGATGCATTCGGGGGTGCGTTCGGGGGTGCACCGTGAAATGCGCTCACTGGCTGTCGTCCAGGAAATTCACCGGCACCGCCGGTACCAGCTCGCCGCCCGCATCGCGCCAGCCATCCGTGCCGTGCGGGTACCAGTGCACCGCGGTATACCCCATCAGCGCGGTGCGGCGCGAGACGTTCCAGCTCTGCCAGCAATCCGCGGTGCAGAAGTACACCAGCGGGTGCGCCCTGTCGCTACCGGTGAGCCGTTCCAGGTTGCGAGCCAGGTAGTCGACATGATCCTGCTCGACATGGCCTCGGCCCACTTCCGGCAACCAGGTCGCACCGGGAATCGTGTCGTGCGCCTCGGACACGATCCAGTGCCCGTCCAGCGGGTCCGCGCCCAGCCCGCGCGGCGGGTACACATCGATGAAGGCCGCCCGACCGGCGGCATGCAGAGCCCGCGCCGCGGCATCGTCCAGCGTGGTGGCGCCGGGTACCGAGGCCGGTACCGGTGCGCGGTAGCGTTCCATCCGGTAGCCGGTGTCGGCATCGACCTCGTAGCGCTCGTCCGCGGCCCGGGCGAGTGCGGGAATGCAGGCGATACCGGTGAGCGTGACGAGCGCGAGCAGCGTGCCGCGGGCGATGCACCGCCAACGGCCTGCGCCGACCTGCATCGAGCAACGGGTGTCGTGTGCCATGCGATCAGTGTAGGCCGGACCGGGGGGCAGGCGTCGTGGCACCAAAGTGCCACCGTCCGGAGCCGAGGGCGGCGGCGCTGCGGCGCTACACTGGCCGACCGCCGTTGCTCCGGAGACCGCCATGCTCGCTTCCGCCTTCGATCCGCTGCGCCGCGCGTCCGCCCTGGCGATCCTCGGTGCAGCCCTGATGGTCGGCTCGCTGTCCTTCGTCACCTTGCCGGCGCGCGCGGCCGACGATCTGCCCGTGGTGCGGCTGGGCGTGCTCAAGTTCGGTACCGTGAACTGGGAGCTGACCAGCATGCAGCACCACGGGCTGGACACCGCCAACGGCTTCACGCTGGAGATCGTGCCGTTCGCCGGCGGCGACGCCACCGAGATCGCGCTGCAGGGCGGGGCGGTCGAGGTGATCGTGTCGGACTGGCTGTGGGTATCGCGCCTGCGCTCGGAAGGCACGCCGCTGGCCTTCGTGCCGTACAGCTCCTCGGTGGGCGCGATCATGGTGGCGGGCGATGCCGACATCGCCTCCGTGGCCGACCTGCGGGGCAAGAAGATCGGCGTGGCAGGCGGCCCCCTGGACAAGAGCTGGCTGCTGCTGCAGGGCCATGCGCGCCGGAGCTTCGGTCTGGACCTGGCGGCCGAGAACGACATCGTGTTCGGGGCCCCGCCGCTGCTGGCCGAGAAGGCGCGCAGCGGCGAGCTGGACGCGGTGCTGAACTACTGGCACTACAACGCGCGGCTGGAGGCCGACGGGTTCCGCCGTCTGGTCAGCGCCGAGGATGCGGCGAACGCGCTCGGCGCCTCGGGGCCGGTGTCCTCGATCGGTTACGTGTTCGACGAGGGCTGGGCCCGCGACGCTCCGATCGAAGGCTTCATCGAGGCCTCTCGCCAGACCAAGCAGCTGCTGGCCGACAGCGACGAGGAGTGGCAGCGGCTGGCCGACAGCGGTGCGATCAAGGACGGCCCCGAGGCGCTGCTCGTGCTGCGCGACCGGTTCCGCGAAGGCATTCCGTCACGCCCGCTCGGCGACGAGATCGCGGACACCGCCATCGTCTACGGCGTGCTGGCCGAACTGGGCGGCGAGAAGCTGGTCGGCCAGGCGCGCAGCATGGCGCCGGGCACCTACTGGGGCGGCGCCGGATCCGGCCTCTGAGCGCAGCGTCGCCGAGCGCGTCGCGCCAGACGCTCGGAGTCGTCATCTCGATCGGTGTGCTGCTCGCGCTGTGGGCGCTGGTGGCGGTCTGGTTGCAGATGCGCGCGCTGCCCACGCCGCTGGCGGTGTGGCAGGCGCTGCTGACCGAGGCGCGCAGCGGCGAGCTGGCCTTCCACCTGGGGGCCACGCTTGCGCGCGTGATCGCCGCCTTCGTGCTGGCCATGGCCATCGGTGTGCCGCTGGGCATCTGGCTGGGCACCAGCCGCACCGCCGACCGTCTGCTGGAGCCCTGGTTGGTGCTGCTGCTGAACATGCCGGCGCTGGTGGTCATCGTGCTGGCCTACATCTGGTTCGGGCTCAACGAGGTGGCGGCGATCGGGGCGGTGGCGCTGAACAAGATTCCCAACGTGGTGGTGACGCTGCGCGAGGGTGCGCGTTCGCTGTCGCGCGAGCTGGACGAGATGGCCACCGTCTACCGCTTCGGCGCCTGGCGGCGCATCCGTCACGTGGTGCTGCCCCAGCTGCAGCCCTACATCGCGGCGGCGACCCGCTCGGGCATCTCGCTGATCTGGAAGATCGTGCTGGTGGTGGAGCTGCTGGGGCGCTCCAACGGGGTGGGGTTCCAGATCCACCTGTACTTCCAGCTGTTCGACGTCGCCACCATCCTGGCCTACACGCTGGCGTTCGTGGCGGTCATGCTGGTGGTGGAATACGCCGTGCTGCAGCCGGCGGAACGGCGCGCCCGGCGCTGGCAGCAGCACCGTGGCTGACACCGTGACCGAATCGGGCGCGACGAGTGCACCGGATGCGGCGCTGACCGTCGCGATCGAGGGGCGCCACTTCACCAGCGCCGGCGGCGAGCGCCTGCACGCGGTCGGGCGGCTGCACTTCTCGCTGCCACCGCGCTCGTTCACCTGCATCGTCGGGCCTTCGGGCTGCGGCAAGACCACCACGCTGCGCATGATCCTGGGCCTGGATGCCGGCTACGTCGGCCGGGTGAGGATGGACGAGCGCACCCGCATCGGCACGGTGTTCCAGGAACCGCGCCTGCTGCCGTGGCGCAGCGTCGAGCAGAACGTGCGGCTGGCACTGCCGGCCGGGCTGGAGGTGCCGCTGGATGCCTTGTTCGCCGAGCTCGGGCTGAGCGAACATCGCGACCTGTTCCCGGGCGAGCTGTCGCTCGGACTGGCCCGGCGGGTGGCGCTGGCACGCGCGTTCGCGCTGGAGCCCGGGTTGCTGGTGCTCGACGAGCCGTTCGTGTCGCTGGACGAGACCACGGCGGCCCGCCTGCGGGCCTTGCTGATGCGCGTCTGGCAGGCGCGACCCACCACCGCGCTGATGGTCACCCACGATCTCGACGAAGCGGTGCAGCTGGCCGATCGGGTGCTGGTGTTCGGCCCGGCGCCCGCCACCCTGTGCGCCACGCACGATCTCGACACCCCGCGCCAGCGGCGCGATGCGCCGTGGCGCGAGGCGGCGGCGCACCGGCTGCGGGCCGCCGGCGAGGCGCTGCCCGGCACGGCGTGACCCAATGGGCCATGGCGAGCCCTTCGGTCGCTGGCCTATGCTGGCCTCGACCCCCTGCATCCGCTGACTCGAAATGGCCATGCGTACGATCCGTACCCGCGTCCTGCTGGTGGCCGCCGCCACCGCGGGCCTTTCACCGTTCGTGTTCATGAATGCCGGCTTCAGCCACGGTGACGTCCAACCGCAGGCGGTGGACACCGGCGGCCTGACGCCGCTCGGCGACGAGATCCTGCTGGAGAACCCCTACCGGCTCGAAGGCGGCGAGCAGTACGCGCTGGCGCAGGAGATCGGTTCGTCCGGCTACAACTCCAACTGCGCGCGCTGCCACGGCCTGCAGGCGATCTCCGGCGGCATCGCGCCGGACCTGCGCATGCTGGAGGACGGCGAGTTCGGCGACGAGTGGTTCATGGAGCGGGTGCAGAACGGCTACACCCAGAACGGTGCCTACAAGATGCCCGCCTTCGACGAGATCCTGAGCCAGGAGGCGATGTGGGCGATCCGTTCCTACACCGAGACGCGGCCGCAAGACGACGGGTGAGCCGGCCGGGTCGGGAGCGGTTCGCGGTGCCGTTCATCGGTCGGACCGTCAGGCGGTTCGGCGCTCGGACGCTCGAGCAGCTGGTCGCGGTCGCGTGCGCCGCGGCGCTCGGAGCGCTCGCCGTTCTCGGCGGCGGGTCGGCCCATGCCCGTCCGCTGGACGACGTGGTCGAGTCCGGCACCCTGACGGTATCGGTCTACAGCGACTACGCACCCTACTCCTGGCAGCAGGGCGGGACGGCCAGGGGCATCGATGTCGAGATCGCGCAGGCGATCGGGGAGTATCTGGGCGTGCGGACCGAACTGCTGATCCGTGGTGCCGACGAGAGCGTCGATGACGATCTTCGCAACAACGTCTGGAAGGGCGACCTGATCCAGCGCCGGCTGGCGGACGTGATGCTGCACGTGCCGTTCGACCGCGAGGTGGACGCTCGCAACGAGTTCGCCGTGCTGACCGCTCCCTACTTCCAGGAGGAGATGGCCATAGTGCTCGACACCGACCGGCTGGACGGTGTCGACACGTTCGGCTGGTTCGTCTCGCACCCGATCGCGGTCGAGCTCGACACCGCCGGGGATTTCTTCCTGTCCGGTGCGTTTCGTGGTCAGCTGCAGCGGAGCGTGCAGCGCGAGCGCACGTTCGAGCAAGCGGCGGCCCGGTTCGTCGCCGGCGAGGTACCGGCGCTGATGGCGTCCCGCGCGCAGTGCGAGTGGGTGGCCGGACGCGCCGTGCGCGCCGGGCTGAACGTGGACGTGCGCCAGCCGCCGATGCCGGGCATCGTGCGTACCGGCTGGCCGGTGGGCGTGGCCGTGAAGCATGACAGTCGGGATCTGGGCTACGCGGTCGGCGATGCGCTGACCGCACTCGTGCAGTCCGGTGAAATGGCCGCGCTGTTCGGCCGCTACGATGTGGAATGGTTGCCACCGGAGTTGGACTGATGGGACGAACGATCCGCACGCCGCACGCCGCTGCCGCCGTGACCCGGGCGGCCCGGGCGACCCGGGCGACCCGGGCGACCCGGGCGACCCGGGCGACCCGGGCGGCTTGGACGACCCGGGCGGTCTGGGCGGTCTGCGCCCTCGTGCTGGCGGCAGGCGCCGGGCAGGCGCTGGCGCGCGATCTGCCGGCCGACCCGCTGGGCTCGGTCATGTGGCGGAGCATGGCCGAGCGTTTCATGCCCGAGGGCGAGATCGTGTTCGACGATCGGGTACGCATCCTGGCGCCGTTCTCGGCCGAGAACCAGTTTCACGTGCCGATCACCCTCGATGCGACCGAGCTCGATCAGGACGTGATCGAGATCGTCGCGTTCGCCGACCTGAACCCGATCCCGCTGATCCTGCGGGCGGTGCCGCACCGGGCGCAGCCCTTCCTGGGTTTCCGGCTGAAGCTGCAACAGACCTCGCCGGTGCACGTGGGCGTGCGCACCGCCGACGGCACCTGGCACGTGGCCGGCGCGGTGGTGGATGCGATGGGCGGTGGCTGCACCGCGCCGGCAGCCGCCCACGACGCGCCGGACTGGATGGCGCGCCTGGGCGAGACGCGCGCGGTGGCACGCAGCGACCTGGCCGGCGAGCTGCGCATGACGGTGCAGCTGCGTCACCCGATGGACACCGGGCTGGCGGCCGGCATTCCGGCCTTCTACCTGAACGATCTGAGCATCGAGGACGACACCGGTCAGCCGCTGATCGATCTGGAACTGTACGAGCCGGTCAGCGAGAACCCGACCATCACGCTCAAGCCGCTGGCCACCGGAGAGGCGTCGGCCTACGCGGTGTCGGCGCGCGATACCGAGGGCAACGAGTACGGCTTCCGGGTGGCCTTGCCCGAGACGGCAGCGTCGAACGGCACCGAGCCGTGAGCGTCTCGCGCTCGCGCCGCCGTGCCCTGCAGTGGATGGGTGCCGGCTGCGGGTGCGCGCTGCACGGTCCGCTGGCGCACGCGCAGGTACTCGGTTACCAGCTGAGCGCGACCGAGATAGCACCGCGCACCTGGGCGGTGCTGGGCCGCTCGGAGTATTTTCGGATGAGCAACGGCGGCAACGTCGTCAACGCCGCCTTCATCGACGTGCCCGATGGCGTGGTGGTGATCGACACCGGGCCGTCACGCCGCTACGGCGAGGCGTTGCTGGCGCTGATCGAGCGCACGCTGCCGGGCCGGGAGATCCTGCGGGTCTACAACACCCACCACCACCCCGACCACTTCCTGGGCAATCAGGTGTTCCAGGCGGATCGCATCGCCGCCCCGCAGAAGGTGATCGACAACATCGCCGCCGAGGGCGACGGTTTCACCGACAACCTGTACCGCCTGCTCGGTGACTGGATGCGCGGCACGTACGTGCAGCTGCCCGGCCTGGCCCTCGAAGCGGCCAGCGAGGAGGTCGGCGGGCGCGATTTCTCGTTGTTCTACCTGGACGGGCACACCAGCGCCGACTTCGTGATTCGCGATGACGAGACCGGCGTGCTGTTCACCGGCGACCTGGCGTTCCTGTACCGCGCACCCACCACGCCGCACGCGGTGCTGCCGGCGTGGCAGCGCTCGATCGAGACGCTGTCCGGCATCGATCGCGACCTGATCCTGCCCGGTCACGGCCCGCGTGACCCGATCGGCGAGTCGCTGGTGCAGACCGGCGACTACCTGAGCTGGCTGGGCGGCACGCTCGAAGGCGCGGTGGATGCCGGGCTGACCATGAACGAGGCCATGCAGCTGGACATCCCGGCGCGCTTCGCCGGACTGGGCGTGGTGCGCACCGAGTTCGAGCGCTCGGTGGTGCACCTGTACCCGATGCTGGAGGAGCGGTTGCTGCCGGTGGTCGAGGTGGAGCGCTGAGCTGTCGTCGAACTGCGCGACGGGGGGGACCAAAGACCCCTACCTGATCGCCGAGCGACTAAGTACACTGATCTTTCGGCAAGGGTGCGCGGACGGCGTGCCGCTCGGTGCCCTGTCGGTCCGCTCCGGTTTCGCGCTGCCAAGAGGTTGAACACATGATCCGAACCCGTACCGCCGCGGCGATCGCCTGCGCCGTCGGCCTGGCCGCCTCGAGCGCCGGCGCCCTGGCTGCCGACGTCACCATCGACGACCTGATGAACGACCAGGCCAGTGGCGCGGACGTGCTGACGTACGGCATGGGGCCGCAGGCGCAGCGCTACAGCCCGCTGTCCACGCTGAACAAGGACAACATCAGGAACCTCTACCCGGTGTGGAGCTTCAGCTTCGGTGGCGAGAAGCAGCGCGGCCAGGAGAGCCAGCCGCTGATCAAGGACGGCGTCATGTACGTGACCGGTTCCTACAGCCGCATGTGGGCCATCGACGTCACCACCGGCGAGGAACTCTGGCAATACGATGCGCGCCTGCCCGAAGGCATCCTGCCGTGCTGCGACGTGGTCAACCGGGGTGCCGCCATCCTGGGCGACAAGGTGTTCTTCGGCACGCTGGACGCCAAGATGGTGGCGCTGGACGCCAAGACCGGCAAGGTCGTCTGGCGCAAGACCATCGGCGACTACAAGGCCGGCTACTCCTACACCGCCGCCCCGCTGATCGTGCCGACCGAGGAGCACGGCCCGTTGCTGGTGACCGGCAACTCCGGTGGCGAATTCGGCATCGTCGGCGAGGTGCAGGCGCGCAACCCCGAGACCGGCGAGATGGTCTGGAGCCGTCCGACCATCGAGGGTCACATGGGCACCCTCAACGGCGAGGAGAGCACCATGACCGGCACGCGCAACGAGAGCTGGTCGGGCGACATGTGGAAGAACGGCGGTGGTGCCACCTGGCTGGGCGGCACCTACGATCCGGAGGCGAAGCTGATCTACTTCGGCACCAGCAACCCCGCACCGTGGAACTCGCACCTGCGCCCCGGCGACAACAAGTGGACCTCCTCGCGCATCGCCCTCGATCCGGAGAGCGGCGAGATATCCTGGGGCTTCCAGACCACGCCGCACGATGGCTGGGACTTCGACGGCGTGAACGAGTTCATCCCGTTCGACATGGAGAAGGACGGCGAGATCATCAAGGCGGGTGCCACCGCCGATCGCAACGGCTTCTTCTACGTGCTCGACCGTACCGACGGCGAGTTCATCTCGGCCAAGCCGTTCGTCAAGGACATCACCTGGGCCGAAGGCATCGACGAGACCGGCCGGCCGATCTACGTGGAGGCGAACCGGCCGGGCGACCCGGCGGAATCGGCCGATGGCAAGAAGGGCGAGGCGGTGTTCGCCATCCCCAGCTTCCTGGGCGGCAAGAACTGGATGCCGATGGCCTACAGCCCGGACACCGAACTGTTCTACGTCCCCTCCAACGAATGGGGCATGGACATCTGGAACGAGCCGGTGACCTACAAGAAGGGCGCCGCCTACATGGGCTCCGGGTTCACCATCAAGCCGATCTTCGATGACTACATCGGATCGCTCAAGGCGATCGATCCGGTCAGTGGCGAGGTGAAGTGGGAGGCGAAGAACGAGGCGCCGCTGTGGGGCGGGGTGCTGACCACCGGTGGCGGTCTGGTGTTCACCGGCACGCCGGAAGGCTACCTGAAGGCGTTCGATGCCGAGACCGGCGAGGAGCTGTGGAAGTTCCAGACCGGTACCGGCATCGTCTCCTCGCCGATCACCTGGGAACAGGATGGCGAGCAGTGGGTGGCGATCGTCGCCGGCTGGGGCGGTGCGGTGCCGCTGTGGGGTGGCGAGGTGGCCAATGTCGTCAAGTACCTGAACCAGGGCGGTTCGGTATGGGCGTTCAAGGTGCCCGAAGCGCTGGCCTCCCGATAGGGCCTCCGGCGAGGCATCGGGACAGGACCGTGCAACGTCTGCCGCCGAATTCGACCTCGGTGGCAGGCGTGACCGGCGTCGCCCGTTCTCCGGCACGGGCGGCGTGCCCTTCCATGCCCTCGTCCGGTCGGACCCGTACCCGGATCCCCGACGCGATGAACGAGCTGTCCCGCGTCCTGATCATCGATGACCATCCGCTGTTCCGCGATGCGTTGTCGACCGCGGTACGGATGGCGTATCCGGCAACGCTGGCCGTGGAGGTCGCCTCGATCGATGCGGCCATCGCCGCACTCGATGCCGATCGCGACTACGACATCGCGCTGCTGGACCTGAACATCCCGGGGGTCGCCGGGTTCGACGGTCTGTTGCGGCTGCGCACCCTGCACCCCAGGCTGCCGGTGCTGGTCGTCTCCGGCATGGAGACCGGCGAGATCGTCAACGAATCCCTGCACTACGGCGCGGCCGGGTTCCTGCCCAAGTCGCTCGGCCGCGAGGTGCTGGCCACCGCGCTGGAGACCATCCTGGCGGGGGACGTGTACGTGCCCGAAGCCTGGAAGCCTGCCGATGCCTCGCACGAGCGCGAGGCCGACGCGCTGATCGAGCGCGTGCTCAGCCTGACCCCGCAGCAGCTGCGCGTGCTGTTCATGCTGCGCGAGGGGCTGCTCAACAAGCAGATCGCGCACGAGCTGGACGTGGGTTCCACCACCGTCAAGAAGCACGTGTCGGAGATCCTGAGAAAGCTGTGCGTGCACAGCCGCACCCAGGCGGTGATCGAGGTGTCCAAGCTGGACAAGGACGAGCTGTTCGACATCGAGAAGCGGTTCCTGGCGAGCTGAGGCGAAGCTCCGCGTTCCGGGTGCGGCGGAGCGCGCGGGCGCCTCCTGCCGATCCGGTGCGGCTACGCGGGCAACCGGGCGCGCACGGCCAGCAGGTGACTCAGCAGGGCCCTCAGCTGCGCAGGCTTGAGCGGCTTCTCCATGATCTCGATGCGTGCCGCCTCGCAGCTCCTGTGCAACCCCGGCGAGGGTGCCGCGGTGACCAGCAGGGCCGGAAGCTCGCCACTCACCAGCCGGCGCAGCAGGACGATCGCGGTGGTGCCACGATCCTGGCCATCCAGATGCTGATCGGCGAGGACCAGTTCGGGCACCCAGTCACCGGACACCAGCGAGTCGACGGCCTCGCCGGTCGATGCGGAAAGCCTCAGGTCGCAGCCCCACTGGCGCAGCAATCCCTCCATGGCGGCCAACGCGGCCAGATCGTTCTCGATCACCAGGATGCGGGCGCCGCGAAGCCGTGCCGACCCCGCACCATTCTCCTCGCCGCCGCTCGGGGGCAGAAGGGGCGGTGGCTCGGCCACCGGCAGCGTCAGTCGAAAGCAGGAGCCATGCCCCAGGCGCGATTGCAGGGCGATGCGGTGCCCGAGCGTGGTGACCAGGCGCTCGACGATGGCGAGACCGAGGCCGAGTCCGGCGGCCGCGTCCTGGTCCGGCGTGCTGGGTTGCTGGCCGCGGCTGAACTCGGCGAACACCTCGCTCTGGCGTTCGCGCGCGATGCCGATGCCGGTGTCGGCCACGCGCACGTACACGTGCTCGCCCCGGCCACCGGCGATCAGCAGCACTCCGCCCCGGTCGGTGTAGCGCAGCGCGTTGGCCAGGATGTTCTGCAGTACACGCCGGAGCAGGGTCTCGTCCGAACGCACGTGCAGGCCGCTGTGGCGCACCCGCAGTTCCAGCCCGCGAAGACGGGCCACCGGTTCGAAGTCCGAGGCCAGCGAATCGAACAGCCGGTCCAGGCTGACGCCGGTGATCCGCGGAACGATGTCGCCACCGTCCAGCCGCGACATGTAGAGCAGCGTGCGCAGCAGCGCATCCATGGTCTCCAGCGAACGCTCCACCTGGGCGCACAGCCGCTGCCCCTCACGGTCGGTCTGCAGAGTGGCCAGCGAGGACATCGACAGCAGGGCGGCGTTCAGCGGCTGCAGCACGTCGTGGCTGGCCGCGGCCAGGAAGCGCGTCTTGGAGCGGCTGGCATCCTCGGCACTGTCGCGCGCACCGGCCAGATCGGTGTTCGAGCGCTCCAGGTCGGCCAGGGTACGGGTCAACTCGGAGGTGCGCCGCTGCACGCGGGCTTCCAGCCCGGTCGCGGTCTGGAACAGCGAGAAGGCGTTGCCCTGCCGATCGAGCGAGCGTTCCACCCGCGCCACCAGCACGTCGTTGATGCGCCTCAGGCGCGCGATCTCGGCGCCCGCCTCCTCGGCCGACAGGCCGATGCCCGTCCACGGTTCGCTCACCGTGCGATCAATGGCCGAAGGCCACGCCGGTGAACGTCTGGTTCACGTGCATGGAGCCGAACTGTTCACCGTAGGTGTTGCACCCCACGCAGTGCTTCTCCCGGAACAGCGCCTCCATGCGATCGGTCACCCCCCGGTGCACGGCGTCCAGCTTGCGGTAGATGCAGTCGAACACGATCAGGCAGCCCAGCGGGCCGAGCTCGGCCTCGAGCGCCTCGATCCGCGAGCGCGACGAGCGCACCATGCCCTCGGAGCGGGCCACGGTCAGCACCAGGCCATCGTCGATCGCGCAGAAGAAGGTCAGCGATCCGTCCGGTTCGGCGCGCTGGATGCTGCGGCAGTAGTGCTCGCCGCCGATGCGCAGGATCAACGGGTGGGCGGCGAAGCTGAGCGCGTCCAGCCGTTCCACCGGACAGCCGATCGCCAGGGCATAGGCTTCGGCCGCGGGTCTCGCGTCCAGCTCGTGGACCATGCGTCGATCCGGATCCGAGCGGGTGACCACCAGCTTGACCGGCGTGGGCACGAAGTTGTTGTCGGTGAACAGGCGAAAGGGCAGGCGGGTGCAGATCAGCAGCAGCAGGGCTGCGCGTTCGTGCACCGAGCCGCCGAACAGCAGCTCGGTGCGCTCGAATCCCAGGTCGTCACCGGCCGAACCGCCGACCAGCGGGATCTCGTCCAGGCCGTGTTGCAGCGCTGCGGTGGTGGCCTCCTCGGCGAAGGTCAGCCCGTCGATCAGGGTCAGCGCGAAGGTGTTGGCGCTGGTGTGACCGTGGTCGCTCAGGAAATCGTGCCGGGCGGTACCGGCGCGTTGCGCGATCTGCTGCATGCCGGCGGTATCGATACGCTCGATCAGCGACACCGATACGTCGAAGTGCGCCGCCGGCAGCAGCACCACCAGGCTGCCCGACGCCTGCAGCCCGTCCGGGGTGATCTCGCCGCAGGTCGAACTGCCGCAGACCGCCAGCCCCGGCGCACTGCGCATCAGCGAACGGGTGATGGCGCGGGCCAGGATACGGGCGCCGAGCCGGTCGCGCGAGAACCAGACGATCGCCAGCGCCATCGGTTCGGCCGCGTGCGCACTCGCGATGGCCTCGGCCATGGCACGGGAATCGCCACCCGGACTCCACAGCGCCCGCACGCCGTTGTCGAACCGGCGTGCGTGGACGATCTCGTCGGGTGCGAGGATCGGCTTGGGATGCATGCGGCCAAGGATCGCACGAACACCGTGATCCGGTACACGCATCGATGGCGTTCGGCACGGATCGAGCGCAGGCGGCGCACGGTCGATACGAGGTCGTCTGGGACCGATTGCCCATGTCCGGTGTGCGGGCATTCCTTCAGACTGCGACGCTGTCATTCCCTCGGACCGGAGAGCCACCCTTCATGCAGAAGTCCCTGCACATCGACCCGGGCAAGTGCACCGGCTGCAACCAGTGCGAGACCACCTGCTCGCTGGTGAACGAGGGCATGGTCAACCCGGCGCGCTCGCGCATCAAGGTGTTCAACTTCCACGACGAGGGCCGGTTCGTGCCCTACACCTGCACCCAGTGCGACGAGGCGTGGTGCATGCACGCCTGCCCCGTGGATGCGATCGTGCTCAACCCGGTGAACGGCTCCAAGGACGTGCTCGACGACATCTGCGTGGGCTGCAAGGTGTGCACCATCGCCTGCCCGTTCGGCACCATCAACTACAACACCGCCACCGGCAAGGTGGTCAAGTGCGATTTCTGCGGCGGCACCGACCCGGCCTGCGTGGACGCCTGCCCGACCGGCGCGATCACCTACGTGGACGCCAACGCCACGGGGCTGGACAAGATGCGCGCCTGGGCGGCGAAGACCGATACCTCGACCGGTGCCGGCGCGACCACCCACGGGCCGGGCTGAGCCGGTCCGCACCGCACACCTACCGCCCGCCACCGACGAGATCATCAGGGACACACGACCATGAGCTGGACCCGAAAAGTATTGCGCGTGAACCTCACCGCGGGCACGGTGAGCACCGAGCCGCTGAACATGCAGTGGGCCGACGACTACCTCGGCCAGCGCGGTCTCGCTACCCGCTACCTCGTCGACGAGATCGATCCGGCCTGTGACCCGCTCGGCCCGGACAACACGTTCATCATGGCCACCGGTCCGCTGACCGGCACCATCGCCTCCACGGGGGGGCGCTACAGCTGCGTGACCAAGAGCCCGCTGACCGGCACGGTGGCCTGCTCCAACTCGGGCGGGCACTTCGGCGCCGAGTTGAAGTTCGCCGGCTGGGACATGGTGATCTTCGAGGGCAAGTCGCCGACGCCTGTGTACCTGCACATCGAGGACGAGCTGGCGACGCTGATGCCGGCCGACGACCTGTGGGGCGAGTCGGTCTGGTCGGCCGACAAGATGATCCGCTCCAAGCACCAGGACCCGCAGATCCGCATCGCCTGCGTGGGCCGCTCCGCCGAGCAGGGCAACCTGTACGCGGCGGTGGTGAACGACCTGCACCGCGCGGCGGGGCGCTCGGGGGTGGGCACGGTGATGGCCTCCAAGAACCTCAAGGCGGTGGTGGTGCGCGGCACCCAGGGCCTGGGCGGGATCAAGGACCCGAAGCGGTTCATGGACACGGTCAAGGCCGGCAAGAAGGTGCTGGCCGAGAACGCGGTCACCGGCCAGGGCCTGCCCACCTACGGCACCCAGGTGCTGATGAACGTGATCAACGAGGTGGGCGCGCTGCCCACGCGCAACATGCGCGACACCCAGTTCGAGGGCGCCGCGGAGGTGTCGGGCGAGGCGATGCACGAGCCGAGAAAGTCGGACGGCAAGCCGAACCTGACCACCAACGGGGCCTGCTTCAGCTGCACGATCGCCTGCGGGCGGATCAGCACCATCGATCGCACCCACTTCTCGGTCCGCGACAAGCCCGAGTACTGGATCAACTCGGGCGGTCTGGAGTACGAGGCGGCCTGGGCGCTGGGCCCGGACACCGGCGTGGACGACATCGATGCGCTGACGTATGTGAACTTCCTGTGCAACGAGGACGGCATGGACCCGATCAGCTTCGGCTCCACGGTGGCCGCGGCCATGGAGATGTTCGAGGAGGGGGCGATCACCACCGAGCACACCGGCGGGATGGAGCTCAAGTTCGGTAGTGCGGAAGCCCTGTGCTGGGCGGCGGAGATGACCGCCAAGGGCGAGGGGTTCGGCCGGGATCTGGGGCTGGGCAGCAGGCGATTGTGCGAGAAGTACGGCCGGGCCGAGCTGTCGATGACGGTGAAGGGCCAGGAGTTCCCGGCCTACGACCCGCGCGGCATCCAGGGCATGGGGCTGGCCTACGCCACCTCCAACCGCGGCGCGTGCCACCTCAGGGGCTACACGGTGGCCTCGGAGATCCTGGGCATACCGGAGAAGACCGACCCGCTGGAGTCCGCCGGCAAGGCGGGGCTGGTCAAGGCGTTCCAGGATGCGACCGCGGCGGTGGACTCGGCCGGGTTGTGCGTGTTCACCACGTTCGCCTGGACGATGGACGACATCGCCCCGCAGGTGGATGCGGCGTGCGAGGGCGACTGGTCGACCGAGCGGATGATGGAGGTGGGCGAGCGGATCTGGAACCTGGAGCGCGACTTCAACCAGCGCGCGGGGATCGCCGGGGACCAGGACACGCTGCCGCCGCGGCTGTTGAAGGAGGCGGCGAACACGGGCCCGGCGCAGGGCAAGGTGGCGGAGCTGGACGTGATGCTGCCGGAGTACTACGAGCTCAGGGGGTATGACAAGAGCGGCACGATGACCGACGAGGTGCGACAGAAGTTCGGACTGCCGGCGTAGGCGAGCGGGGCAGGGTTGGCCCCATCCGGCCGGTGAGTTCCATCCGTTGGGGGGGGTGAGAGGCGGCCCCCGGGTACGACGAGCGAACGCACGGTGCCCGGCCACCTTGCGGTGACCGGGCAGTCTTCCGGGTCGAACGGCTGCGGCAGGACGGCTGCCGCGGGGCTCAGGTGCGCTTGAGCAGGTTGATCACCGAGCGCACCTCGGGGCTTCTCTCGGCGGCACGCTCGGCGGCGATGCGCGAGATGCTGTCGGTGTAGCCGCTCAGCGTGGCCACGCCGTTCCGATCGACCGAGACGTTGACGTTGCCGTTGGTGATCGACTGCTGCACGTCGCGCTGCACGCTGGCGGCGGCAGGGGCGGCCATGACGGCTGCGAGGATGAGCGCTGCAAGGGACCTGGTGGTGAGTGCGTTCATGTAGGGCGGTTTCCGGTTCGGATGAGTGGGTGACTGAATGAATGAATGGGGGCAGGCGGTTGCCGCTCTCCATGGGTCAGCACTATCGGCTCCGGGCCTGTCGGGGGCCTGGCGAGGGGCTTACGCGTGCGTATGGCGGGGGTGTTCACCGCACGCAAGCTCGTGACGACCGGTTCGCACATCGGTGCGAAGGTGGCGACTTCGTGCCGCTTGCCATGGCTGCGTGCCAACCAGGTCGAGGTAAGGGCCTGTGAAGGAATATAGGGCGCATCCTGTCGCTTCGCAGGGCGTGCCAGCCCAGGCGCGAGGAGCGGAGCTTGGCAGGGCCAAGCGACCGAGGAGCAACAACGGATGGCGCGCCCTGCGAAGCGACCCTGCGGGCCGGCCCTGTGCGTTCGTCCCGCTGCGTTGCTGCTCGCTCGGGTAGCCCTGCTACCCTCGTTCGCAGCGCCTTGCGGGACAAACGCACAGGGCCGGCAGGATGCACCCTTTATTCCTTCACAGGCCCTTACCCGGTCCAGCCGAGGCCGGTGGCGATCGTGTTCATGGACTGCAGCAGGGAGACCGGTACCCGCCCGTCGCGCTCGCTGCCCGTGCGCACCTCGCGAAGCAATCCCACCTGCAGCAGGTTGACGTGCACCAGATCATCGCGAACCCGCTCGAACCGGCCCCGCAGTTCGGGGAAGCGCCGCCCGAGCGATGGCTCGGCGGTGATGAACGCGATGCCTTCGCAAGTACGGCGGTACTCTGCCTCGACGGTGCCGAAGATCGCGGTCCGAACGGCTTCGTCGCGTACCAGGGATGCGTAGCGCTCGGCGATGAGCATGTCCGCCTGGAACAGCGACTTCTCCACCTCGTCCACGATCAGCCGGAACAGTCTCGAATGCTCGAACAGGTCGTGCAGCACCTGTTCGCCCTCGTTGCCACGGTATCGACGGAATTGCTCGATCGCCGTGCCGAAGCCGTACCAGCCGCTGATCAGGTGGCGATTCTGCGACCATGCGAAGACCCAGGGAATCGCTCGCAGATCGGCGAGCGACGAGGCGCCGAATCGCTTGGCGGGCCGTGAGCCGATCTTCAGCCGCGCCAGCTCCTCCACCGGACTCGCCTCGCGGAAGTAGTCGACGAAGCCCGGCAAGCGCAACAGGCTCGTGTAGGTGGTGCGCGAGAGCCCGGACAGCGCGTCGAGCGCTTCCTCGAACTCGGGTCTGGGCGGAGCATCGGCCGTGTCCAGCGAGTGCGAGAGCACGCTCGCGGCGAGTCTCTCGAGGTGAGCGGCAGCAGTGCCGCGGTTGGCATATTTTGCCGACACGACCTCACCCTGCTCGGTGATGCGGATCTGTCCGCGGACGGTGCCCGCGGGCTGTGCCGCGATGGCGCGCTCGGTCGGTGCGCCGCCTCGGCTCACCGATCCACCGCGACCGTGGAAGAAGGCGACGCGCAGGCCTTGCGCCGCCAGAACAGCGTCGATGCGGCGCTGGGCGCGGTCCAGCTCCCGGATCGAGCAGACGATACCGCCGTCCTTGTTGCTGTCGGAGTAGCCGAGCATGATCTCGACGGGACGACCGCGGGGTGCCAGGCTGCGGCGTGCGGTCGGTACGTCGAGCAGGGCGACGAGGGTGGCCGGCGCGCGCTGCAGATCCTCGATCGTCTCGAAGAGCGGCACGACGCGCAGATCGAGCGTCTCGCCGGTGAAGCCCGCATGGCGGGCGAGCAGGTAGACGCCGAGCAGATCGTCGGCGGAGCGCGTCATCGACAGGATGAACGGCCCGATCGCCTCCGGATCGGCGCGATGTCGGGTGTCTCGCATGAGCCGTAGAAGCCCCATCAGCTCGGTGGCCTCGGCGCTCAGCAGCGACGGATCGATCATCGCCAGTTCGGGGTCGGCGATGTCTGTCCGCAGTCGCTCCGACCATGGCTCGCTGCCGTACTCGGGAGCGTCGACGCCCGCAAGTGACCAGAGCTCGGTGAGTACCGCCGTCGTCACCGTCGAGTTCTGGCGGATGTCGAGCGTCATGGTGCGGAAACCGAAGGTCGCCGCCTGCCGGCACAGTGGCCGCAGGTGCCGATCGGCGAGTCGCTGGGCGCCGATCGAGCACAGGGCCACATGCACGTCCTCGAGCTCGGCGACGAAGGTGGTGAGCCTGTCGTAGTCATCGTGCTGCAGCCGTGTCGCGATCGCTGACAGCGCACGCCTGAACAGCTCGCTCGGGTTGCGCTCGTTCTGCCCGGCCGCATCGACGATCGCCTCGAGGCGCGCACGGTGAGTCGGCGCCAGCGGCTCGATGTGATCGCTGATGCTCAGCCGCGCTGCCGCGTTCGTGAGCGCCGAGCGGTACAGATCGATCGCGGTTTCGCGGCCGCGGCGCAGGGCGAGCTCGGTCGATTCGACCGTGACGTTCGGATTGCCATCGCGATCCCCGCCGATCCAGCTGGAGAGCCTGATGAAGGCGGGCAACTCGATCGGTTCGCCGAAGGCGGTTGCCGTCGCGTGGGCGAGTCGTTCGAGCACCTGCGGGACGGCCTCGAACACGCTGTGGCGAAAGAACTGCAGCCCCCACTCGATCTCGTCGGCCAGGCGTGGACGCTCCAGTCGCAACTCCCCGGTCAGCCAGAGCAGATCGATCTCGCCGGTCACGTCGCCGAGAATCGAGGCGCGTTCCCTGGGCGTCCACCGATCGGTCTCGAGCGCGACCAGCAATCGATAGATGCGACGGTGGATCTCGAGCACCGTGACGCGCTTGGCCTCGGTTGGATGCGCCGTCAGGGTCGGTCCGATCGAGAGGCTGTCGAGCAACGCGCGCAGCCCGTCCGGATCGAGCCCGGAATGTGCGAGGGTGTTCGCGAAACTGCCCGGGAGCGCGGATGCGCCGAGCTCCGACTCGACCCTGCGTCGCTCCCGGATCCCGACGTTCTCGTCGACGATGCGTAGCAACTGGAACCGGATGTTCAGTGCCTGCAGGAACGGCACGGCGGCGGAGCCGGTCGGTAGCGGGGCGTTCGACGCCTCGCTGAACCGGGCAGCGACCTCGGGGGCGCGTGCGTGGATCACCTCGCGCCAGAGACGATCGATCTCGGCGTGCAGCGACGATCCGTACGTGCCTGCGGGCGCAGGGGGCGCAGGGGGCGATACCGATGCCGCCTCACGTGGTGCCGTGCGCTTGGTGGCGGGACGAGCGGCGGGTGGGCGTGCGGTGCCGACGGGAAGCTCGACCATCAGGCGGTCTCGTTCATCACGCCGGCGATGGTCTCCCCGATCAGCGCCGGATGCTCGGCTACCGTCACGCCGGCCGCGAGCAGGATCTCGACCTTCTCCGATGCGCTCTCCCCGAAGGCGGAGATGATCGCCCCGGCATGCCCCATGGTGCGTCCCTTCGGGGCGGTCAGTCCGGCCACGTAGGCGACGACCGGTTTGCTCACATGCTCTTGGATGAAGGCGGCAGCTTCGGCTTCCTGCGGGCCGCCGATCTCGCCGATCAACGCGATCGCATGGGTGTCGTCGTCCTCCACGAATCGCTCCAGGATGTCCTTGAAGCTCGAGCCGTTGATCGGGTCGCCGCCGATGCCGACCGAGGTCGACACGCCGATGCCGAGCGCCTTCAGTTGCGACGCCGCCTCGTAGCCGAGCGTGCCGGATCGCCCGACGATGCCGACATGACCCGGCAGGTAGATGTGCGCCGGCATGATTCCCAGCAGGGCCTTGCCCGGACTGATCGTGCCCGCGCAGTTCGGTCCGGTCAGGACCATGCGGCGCGCACGCGCGTAGCGATGCATGTACCGCTTGACGCGGATCATGTCCTGCGCGGGAATCCCGTCGGTGATGCAGACGCAGTAGCGGATGCCCGCATCGGCAGCTTCCATGATCGAGTCCGCCGCGAACGGAGGCGGCACGAACACCAGCGACGCCTCGGCACCGGTCGCCTCGACGGCCGCTTTCACCGTGTCGAACACCGGTACGCCCTCGACCTCCTCGCCGCCCTTGCCGGGGACCACGCCCGCGACGACGTTCGTGCCGTAGTCGATCATGTCGCGCGTGTGAAAGCGGGCCATGCGTCCGGTGATGCCCTGTACCAGCACCCGGGTATCCCCATCGAGGAGAATGCTCATCGCACCTCCTCCGGCGGCACGTCCACCTTCGCGCGGGCGCGCGCCGGGGACGCGGTGGCGACCGGTTCGTCCGTGACGGATGCGTCGCGCTCCGCCGCGGTGTTCCGCCACGCCGCGACCGCTCGCTCGGCCGCCTGCATCAGCGTGTCGGCGCGGATGATCGGCAGTCCGGAACGCGCGAGGATCTTCTGGCCTTCGGTCACGTTGGTGCCGGCGAGACGCACGATCACCGGGATCTCGAGCTTGACTTCCCGGAGCGCGGTGACGACGCCTTCGGCCACCCAGTCGCAGCGGTTGATGCCGGCGAAGATGTTGACCAGCACGGCCTGGACGTTGCTGTCCGAGGTGACCAGCCGGAACGCCTTGGCGACACGTTCCGGTGTGGCCCCGCCGCCGATGTCGAGAAAGTTCGCCGGCTCGCCGCCGGCGAGCTTGATCGTGTCCATCGTCGCCATCGCCAGCCCGGCGCCGTTGACGATGCAGCCGATCTCGCCATCCAGGCCGACGTAGGAGAGCCCGCGGTCACCCGCGCGGCTCTCGCGCGGATCCTCCTGGCTCTTGTCGCGCAGCTCGCTGATGTTCGGGTGGCGGAACAGCGCGTTGTCGTCGAAGGTCATCTTCGCGTCGAGCGCGAGCACCCTGCGGTCCTTGGTGATCACCAGCGGATTGACCTCGACCATGGTCGCGTCCAGATCGGTGAAGGCGCGGTAGCACCCCTGCAGCGTGGAGACCATCTGTGCCGTCAGTCCGGGCTCCAGCCCCAGCGCGAAACTGATCTCGCGCGCCTGGAAGTCCTGCAGCCCGACCGCGGGCTCGACGATCGCCCGCACGATGCTGTCCGGCCGCTCGGCGGAGATGTCCTCGATCTCCATGCCCCCTTCGGCGGACGCCACGATCATGACGCGCTGACTGGAACGGTCGAGTACCAGGCCGAGATAGATCTCGCGCTCGATCGCGACCGCGGCCTCGACGTAGACGCGATAGATGCCCTTGCCTTCCGGGCCGGTCTGGTGGGTGACCAGCTTGCGCCCGAACATGCCCTCGCAGGCGAGCTGGATGTCGTGATCGCTGTCGCAGAGCTTGACGCCACCCGCCTTGCCGCGTCCGCCGGCATGCACCTGCGCCTTGACGATCCAGCGCTCGCCGCCAAGCTCGTGCGCCCTGTAGCTGGCTTGCTCGGGGCTGTAGGCGAGCGCGCCGGGAGGCACCTTGATGCCGAAGTTGGAGAGGATTTCCTTCGCCTGGTATTCGTGGATGTCCATGATCGCGATCAGGCCGCGGTAGCGGGCGTGACGAACCTGGCAGAGCCCGCGTCCGAGCCCGGCCGGTCCGGCATCAGCTCGCCGTAGCGCTTCTCGAGCAACGCATCGATCATCGGCTGATCGACGTCTGCACCGAGTTCGCGAATCGCTGCGGCGAAGCGGTTGACGATGTCAGCGATGGTGGCGGGCTCGAGCATGTTGAGGATCCCGATGCGGATCTGCACCGGCGCGGACAGGGTCGGCCAGATGCCGAAGCCGCGCGCGCGGCAGTTCTGCACCAGCTCCATCTCGCGCCCGGCGAGCGAATCGGGGAGATCGAGTACCACCAGGCTCGTCATGTTCGAGCTCACCTTGCATCCCATCGCGCTCACCGCCTCGCGCAGCACGGCCTCGTGCAGCGCATAGCTCCGCGCGCGATGGGCGATCGTCTCCTGCAACGCAAGACGCAGGGCCTCGTGAAAGGCGGCCACGGCGTAGCCGGAGTGCGTGCGGTGGTAGCTGCCCTTTTCGACGTCCTTGCCATCGACGATGCCCCAGTGTCGCGCCTCGAAGATCGGATGGTTGGCGTAGGCGTAGGCGCCCGACGCCTTCAACGCCGCGATGTAGCGCTCGTCGAAGCTGACCGGCGCATAGGTCAGCGGCAGGCAGCAGATGCCCTTCTGCGGGCAGGAGGCCCAGGCGACGACGCCCGGGAAGTCGTCGATGCGGAAGTCGATGACGCCGAGCGAGGACACCGCGTCGACCATTCCCATGACGTCGTGGCGAGCGCAGGCGTCCGAGAAGCCCTGCACGTCGTTGACCCGTCCCGCACCGGTCTCGGAGTGCGCCATCAGGGCCCATTTCGGTCGATGTTCGGCCAGGGCGGCCTCGATCACCTCGGCGCAGACCGATTGACCGTGCGGCACCTCGATCACGGTGACGCTCGCGGGCTGCGGATTCAGGCTGTCCGCCGCCAGCTCCTCGGCGGTGGCCGCGCGGATGCGCAGGCTGAGGGCGTCGATGCCGGAAAAGGTGCCGTTGGCGAAGGCAACCACCCGATCGCCCGGCCGGACCGCGGACACCATGGCGTCCAGCCCGCTCCAGCCGGTGCCGGCGACGCCGAAGGTGTGCACGTTTCGCGTGCCCCAGATCTCGCGCAGCATCTGCTTGCATTCGAGCATGCCGCGCAGCACATCCGGCTGCATGTGATCGGCGACGCCTGCGCTCGCGAACGCTGCCAGCACGCGCGGGTCGGTGTTGCCGGGCCCGGGACCGGCGGCGATGGTGGCGGGAATCTGGAGCGGGCGGACAGGCGTGGTCGACATGACGGCAGTCTCGGCGGGTACGGTGCTGGAAGCGTGCAACCAGTAGAGCAGCATGCGATGAACCGGCACAACACCATTTCCTACTGCTATCGGAAACCAAAGGGATGGGATGCATGCCACCCTGATGAGGGGTAAGGGCCTGTGAAGCATCGAATGGCACTTTTTTGCCGTTTGATGCTTCACAGGCCCTCAGGCGTGCGCGCTCGCTCGCCGGGCCGCTGCGGCCCGACGGCCCGTTGGCCGTTGCGCGTCATGACGTCGTCGGAGGGGTCGCGCCCGTGAGCGTTCGCGTCCGGTGGGCAGGGCAGGCCGTCGTCGCTCGCGCACGCCCGTTCCCGATCTGTGCCGGAGGTGGAACAGGCGGGTCGCGATGACGGGATTTCACGCCCTGTCGGCCCCGCTTTGTCGTACGGTGCGCAGCGCGGACGACAGTCGTTCTGGTACAGATGATGCGAAGGGTCGATCCATGAGCACTGCACACGCCACGGGCATTCCCGCCGCGCCGGACGTCCGCCCGGGCGATGCTCCGGTGCTGGTGCGCGTGCGCGACCTGCATTTCTCGCGTGGCAGGAAGGCGATCTTCCAGGGGCTGGACCTCGATGTGCCCCGCGGGCGGATCACCACGATCCTGGGTCCCAGCGGTACCGGCAAGACCACGTTGCTGAAGATGATCGGCGGGCAGCTGAAGCCGTCGAGCGGCCACATCGAGGTGGACGGTCAGAACGTCTCCACGCTCGGTCGCGGTCCGCTCTACGCGCTGAGAAAGCGCATGGGCATGCTGTTCCAGTCCGGCGCGCTGCTCACCGACCTGAGCGTGTTCGACAACGTGGCCTTCCCGCTGCGCGAGCACACCGACCTGCCCGAGAGCCTGATCTCGCACCTGGTGCTGATGCGGCTGCACGCGGTGGGCCTGCGCGGCGCGCGCGACCTGTACCCGGCCGAGCTGTCGGGCGGCATGGCCCGCCGGGCGGCGCTGGCGCGCGCGCTGGTGTTCGACCCGATGATGATCATGTACGACGAACCGTTCACCGGTCAGGACCCGATATCGATGGGCGTGCTGCTGGAGCTGATCAGGACCGTCAACTCGGCGCTGGGCCTGACATCCTTGATCGTCTCGCACGATCTGGCCGAGGCGTTGTCCATCTCCGATCACGTGGTGATCATCTCCGAGGGCGTGGTGGTGGAGACCGGTTCGCCCGCCGAGCTGCGCGCCAGCCCGTCCGAGTGGACGCAGCAGTTTCTCAACGGCCGTCCGGACGGTCCGGTGCCGTTCCAGCTGCCGGCATCCGACTACGAGGCCGAACTGCTGGGCACGCGAACCGGGAAGGGGGGCAGTCGATGATCGATCGCATCGCAGGCTTCGGCCGCTTCTGGCTCGACGCGCTCGAGCGCTTCGGCCGTTCGCAGCTGTTCCTGGCCCGCATGCTCGGCGCGCTGCCGTCGCTGGTGCCGCGCTTCGGCCTGCTGGTGCGTCAGCTGCACGCCAACGGTGTCATGACGCTGTCGATCATCCTGGTGTCCGGCCTGTTCGTGGGCATGGTGCTGGCGCTGCAGGCCTACAACCTGCTGCAAGGGTTCGGCGCCGAGGCCGCCCTCGGCCAAGCCGTGGCGCTGACGCTGGTGCGCGAGCTCGGCCCGGTGATCACCGGCCTGCTGTTCGCCGGCCGGGCCGGATCCGCGATGACCGCCGAGATCGGTCTCATGAAGGCCACCGAGCAGCTGTCAGGGCTGGAGATGATGGCGGTCGACCCGTTCAGGCGGGTCTACGCACCGCGCCTGTTCGCGGGCTTTCTCGCCCTGCCGATGCTGGCCGCCATGTTCAGCGCCGTCGGTGTGATGGGCGGCTACCTGGTCGGGGTCGAGGTGCTGGGCGTGGATGCCGGTGCCTACTGGTCCAACATGCAGGGCTCGGTGGCCTTCGTGGACGATGTCCTCAAGGGGCTGCTCAAGGCGCTGGTGTTCGGGCTGGTGGTCAGCTGGATCGCCATCTTCGAGGGCGCCGATTGCGTGCCCACCTCGGAAGGGGTGAGTGCCGCCACCACCCGCACCGTCGTCTATTCCTCGCTGTCCGTGCTGGGACTGGATTTCCTGCTGACCGCGGTCATGTTCTGACCCGCCCGGTCCGCATCGCCGCGTCGTTGCCGTCCCGTCCCCACCGCACCCGTACCGTCTTCCGTCAGGAGCCACCATGAACTCACGTGCCACAGAGATCCTCGTCGGGGTCTTCATGCTGATCTTCTTCGCGGCGATGCTGGTACTCGCCCTGCGCGTCAGCAACCTGACGGGATTGGGATCCGGTGCCGGATACTCGCTGAACGCAAGCTTCGACAACGTCGGCGGGCTCAAGTCCGGGGCACCCGTGTCCGCCAGCGGGGTGCGGGTGGGGCAGGTGAGCTCGATCGTCTACGACGCCGACCGGTTCTCCGCCCACGTGACGATGAGCGTGAACGAGGAGTTCGTCGGCGCGTTTCCGGAAGACACCACCGCCAGCATCTACACCGCCGGGCTGCTCGGCGAGCAGTACGTCGGACTGGAGGCCGGCGCCGAGGACATCATGCTGGGCGACGGCGACGAGGTTACGCTGACGCAATCCGCACTGGTTCTCGAGCGCCTGATCGGTCAGGTACTGTTCAGCCGTTCGGGCGCCGAATGATCGCCTTGCCGCATCCGTCGAGCCGTTCGTCACGGCCACGACCCACCACACGGAGAGATCTCGCCATGCAGCTCATCTTCTCGCGCACGCCGTTCGCCGCACTGCTTCTCGTCCTGGCAGGGCTTGCCGGCGGGTTCGCGGGCCCGGCCGTCGCCGCCGACCATCCCGCGCAGACGATGGTCGAGGAGGCGGTCGGACAGGTCATCGAGGTGCTGGACAACCGGGCCGACGAGCTGGCCGCGGATCCGGAACTGCTGGCCCGCACGGTCGATCAGTACATCGTGCCCTACGTGGACTTCAACACCATGACCAAGCTGGCCGTGGGCAAGTTCTGGCGCGACGCCGACGCCACCCAGAAGACCGAGCTCGTCACCGAGTTCAAGTCGATGCTGATGAACACCTACGCCGGCGCGCTCAAGGAGTACGAGAACGCGAAGATCAGCTTCGAGCCGTTCCGTGCGGAGAGCCGGGACGATCGCGCCGTGGTGCGCTCCACGTTCAGGCAGTCCGGTACCGGTGACGTGCCGGTGCAGTACAAGTTGCGCGACAAGGACGGCTGGTCGATCTACGACATCGAGGTCGACGGCATCAGCCTGGTGACCAGCTACCGCAGCGCGTTCGCCAACGAGATCAGCCGCGGCGGCGTGGCCGGGCTGCTCGACACGCTCAAGGAGCGCAACGCGAAGAAGTCATGAGCACCGCCACGGGCGGCGCCGCGACGGTCAGCACCGACGGCGACCGGATCGGCATCGACGGCACGATCGACTTCGACAACGCCTCCAGCCTGCTGGATCAGGTGCGCACGGTCCTGCTCGCCACGCCGGCGGTGACGATCGACCTGGGCGGGGTCCGGCGCAGCAACAGCGCAGGGCTGGCCTTGATGATCGAGTGGCTCGCCATCGCCCGCGAGTGCGGGCACGGCGTGAGGTTCGAACGCGTGCCCGACGGGCTGCGCCAGATCGCGCGCGTCTGCCAGGTCGAGGCGCTGATCGTCCACTGAGCGGGCTCCGGCCGCAGCTCGGCCGGACGTCGATCGAGCGCCGGTCCGCCCCCGGACAGCGCCCGCGGCGCGGTACCATGCGCGGCCGACAGGTGGTCACAGGGTATCGATGGACAAGTTTCTGATCGACGGCACCGGGCCACTGGAGGGCGAGGTGCGCATCTCCGGCGCGAAGAACGCGGTGCTGCCCATCCTGGCGGCGACCCTGCTCGGCAGCTCCGTGTCCACCATCGCCAACGTGCCGCACCTCAACGACGTCACCACGATGGTGTCGCTGCTGGGGCGCATGGGGTGCCAGATCACCATGGGCGACGGCATGGAGGTCGCCGTGGACCCGACCACCATCGGCGACTACACCGCCGCCTACGAGCTGGTGCGCACCATGCGCGCCTCCATCCTGGTGCTCGGTCCGCTGGTGGCCCGCTACGGTCAGGCCGAGGTCTCGCTGCCGGGCGGCTGCGCCATCGGTGCGCGCCCGGTCAACCTGCACATCGAGGGCCTGCGCGCGCTCGGTGCCGACATCGACATCGGCGGCGGCTACGTGCGCGCCCGTGCCGGGCGGCTGCAGGGCACCCGCATCCGCTTCGACACCGTGACCGTGACCGGTACCGAGAACCTATTGATGGCGGCCACGCTGGCACGTGGCGAGACGGTGTTCGAAAACGCCGCGCGCGAGCCCGAGGTGGTGGACCTGGCCCGCTACCTGATCGGCATGGGCGCGAAGATCGAGGGGGCGGGAACGTCCACCATCCACGTGCAGGGGGTCGATTCGCTGCAGGGCTGCCGGCATTCCGTGGTGCCCGATCGCATCGAGACCGGCACGTTCCTGGTCGCCGCCGCCGCCTCGCGGGGCCGGATCAGGGTGCTCGACACCGTGCCGGCGCTGCTGGACACCGTGCTCGGCAAGCTGCGCGACGCGGGTGCCACGATCACCACCGGTACCGACTGGATCGAGCTGGACATGCGGGGACGGCGGGCGCGGGCGGTCGATATCGTCACCGAACCCCACCCGGCGTTCCCGACCGACATGCAGGCGCAGTTCTGCGTGCTGAACGCGCTGGCCGAGGGCACCGGTCGGGTGACCGAGACGGTGTTCGAGAACCGCTTCATGCACGTCAACGAGCTGCAGCGCATGGGGGCGGACATGTCGATCGACGGCAACACGGTCACCATTCGCGGCGTGGAGCGACTGACCGGTGCGCCGGTCATGGCCACCGACCTGCGCGCCTCGGCCTCGTTGCTGATAGCGGCGCTGTGCGCCGAGGGCGAGACGACCGTGCGGCGCGTGTACCACATCGATCGTGGCTACGAGCGCATCGAGGAGAAGTTCGCCACGCTGGGTGCCGGCATCCGCCGCGTGCCCGACACGCCCGATCCGGCGAGCGGGCCGCCCGGCGGGCCGGTGCCCGGCGCGGTGTCGGCGTAGCCCGCGTGCGCCCGCTGCGCTTCGCCCTGTCCAAGGGGCGCATCTTCGACGACACGTGGCCGTTGCTGGAAGCGGCCGGCATCGCGCCGAGCGAAGATCCGGCAAGGTCGAGAAAGCTCGTCATCCCGGCCCGCGACCCGCTGCCGGACGGTCAGCGGGTGGAGTTCCTGATCGTGCGCGCCTCGGACGTGCCGACCTACGTGCAGCGCGGCGGCGCCGATCTGGGCGTGGTCGGCAAGGATGTGCTGATGGAGCACGGCGGGGACGGCGTGCTCGAGTCGCTGGACCTGGCCATCGCGCGTTGCCGGCTGATGGTGGCCGGGCCCGTCGGGCACGTGCCGCCGGCCGGCCGATTGCGCGTGGCCACCAAGTTTCCCGCCTGCGCGCGCCGGCACTTCGCCAGCCAGGCCCGCCAGATCGACCTGGTCAAGCTGTACGGGTCCATGGAACTGGCACCGCTGGTGGGGCTGGCCGACCTGATCGTCGACGTGGTGGACACCGGCTCCACGCTGGCGGCCAACGGGCTGGAGCCGCTGGAACACATCGCCGACATCAGCGCCCGCCTGATCGTCAACCGCTCGGCCATGACGGTGCGTCACGCGCCGCTGGCCGCCATCGTGGCGCGGCTGGCCCGCGCGTGCGATGTCGCTCGCCCGGCCGCCTGATCACGCCGAAGCGCCACGTCTGCCGGACGATGCCCCCTTCTCCCGTCACCCGCCGCTCGCCGGCGCCTGGAACCCCGCCGTGAACCCGATCGACCGTTCGACCGACGACCTGCGCATCCGTGCCGAGCACGCACTGCGTTCCCCCGAGTCGCTGATGCAGCAGGTGCCGGTATCGGCGGCGGCGGCCACCACGGTGTCCGGCTGCCGCGACGAGGTGCGCCGCATCCTCGACGGGCGGGACGAGCGGCTGGTGGTGATCGCGGGACCGTGTTCCATCCACGATCCGGATGCCGCGCGCGAATACGCCGCCCGGCTGCTGGAGCAGCGCGAACGGCATGCCGACACGCTGGCGATCATCATGCGGGTCTACTTCGAGAAGCCGCGCACCACGGTCGGCTGGAAGGGGCTGATCAACGATCCGTTCATGGACGGCAGCTTTCGCATCAACGAGGGGCTGGCGATCGCGCGCGAGCTGCTCGCCGACATCGCCGACGGCGGCCTGCCCGCCGGGGTGGAGTACCTGGACCTGATCAGCCCGCAGTACATCGCCGACCTGGTCGGCTGGGGCGCCATTGGGGCGCGCACCACCGAGAGCCAGGGGCATCGCGAACTGGCCTCCGGGCTGTCCTGCCCGGTGGGGTTCAAGAACGGCACCGCCGGCAGCGTGCAGATCGCGGTCGACGCGATCGGGGCCGCCCGCCACCCGCACCACTTCCTGTCGGTGACCAAGGGCGGGCAGTCGGCGATCTTCCAGACCGGCGGCAACGAGGACTGCCACCTGATCCTCAGGGGCGGCAAGACGCACACCAACTACGATGCGGCCAGCGTGGACGATGCGTGCGCGCTGCTGGCCAAGGCCGGGCTGCGCGAGCGGGTCATGATCGATCTCAGCCACGCCAACTCCCGCAAGCTGCACCGGCGTCAGAGCTACGTGGGCCGCGATGTGTGCGCGCAGGTCGGCGACGGCGACCGACGCATCATGGGCGTCATGCTGGAGAGCAACCTGGTCGAGGGCAGCCAGTCGACGGCCAACAAGCCGCTGGTGCGCGGCCAGAGCGTCACCGATGCCTGCCTGGGCTGGGAGGAGACGCAGCCGTTGCTGGACGGCCTGTCCGAGGCGGTGCAGCGGCGTCGCGGCGGCTGAACCGTTCGTCGCCACGCACCGATCGACGTCAAGTCCCGGCCTCTTCCGCCGACCTAGGGTCTGTCGCCCCGACGTCCGGGGCCGAAGGCTACGGGTGTCATGGCACGTTCTTCCGATGCGATCTTCCCGCTGTCGCTGATCCGGGACAGGACGTTCCAGATGCGCCAGCTGCGCCGCGTGCTGTGGCTGACGCTGTTCTTCGTGGTGCAGTCCACGCTGCTGCTCGGCGTGTTCCACCACCGGCTGCTCGGCCGGATCGCGTCCGGCAACGCGCCGTTGCTGTTCGCCTCGGAGGACATCGGCACCCTCGGCGAGCACGTGCCGTCGGTGGCGGGAGCGATGGGCAGCTGGCTGGTGGTGATGCTGGTCATGAACGCGATCGTCACCGGCGCGATCGGGGTGTGGATCGTGCGCCGGCTCGGCAGTCCGTTGCTGGCCATGCGCCGTGCGCTCGACGATATCGGTGAAGGGCGGCTGGACACCCGGCTGCGCGAGAGCGACGAACAGGAGTTCGAGGAGCTCGCCCTGGCCTTCAACCGGGCGCTGGAGACGGTGCAGCAACGCGTGGCGGTGGCTCGCGAGGCCACCGCGATCCTGGCATCCCTCGAGGATCAGCCCGATCCGGATCCGCAGGCGATGCGCGCCGCGCTGACCCGCTGCGCCACCAGCCTGGACTGGTTCGATTCGAGCGGCAAGGCGGCCGGGGACGATCGGCGCCGACCGGTGAACCGTCAACGATGAGCCGGGGGTTGCCCGATACGGTGCGCGCCGCACTGCTGCCGGCGCTCGCGCTGGTCTCGCTGACGCTGCCCCCGGCGGCGTGGGCGGCGACGAGCGACGTCGGTGCACCCGGGTTCGACGCGGCGGTGCTGCCGATGGAGGAGGACGCCGCCGAGCGCGACTACGCGGCGGCGCTCGCGCTGGTGGAGGCGGGAAGCTATCGCGCCGCGCTGGCGGCCCTGCGACGCGTGCAGGTCGATCACCCGCGCTTCAGCCGGTTGTCCGCGGTGCAGACGCGCATCGCGGTGCTGCACGAGGCACCGGATGCAGGAGAGGCGCTGCCTACCTTCCTGGGGGCACTGGCCGCGCGCGATGCCGGGCACCTCGACGAGGCCCTGCGGGCACTCGACGCGCTGGTGGACAAGCATGCCGACAGCGTGCTGCTGGACGATGCCCTGTACCTGGGCGCCTACCTGTCGATCATGGACGGCTACGACTTTCCCGACGCGCGCCGGCGCCTGGACCGCCTGGAGGCCAACGTGCCGGACTCGGCCTACGCCGACTCGGCGCTGTACCTGTCCGGCATCGTGCACGAGCAGCTCGGCGACACCGCCGCGGCGCGCAGCGAGCTGGCGCAGCTGCGCGACCGGCACACCGCGCTGGGCCTGCCGTTCGGCTACCGCTGGCCGGTGGGCACGTTGCTGTCGCGCTACTGGTTCGACCGCGCCGAGCGGCGCATCGACATCATCGATGCGCGCTTGCGCGACGCGAGCCGCATCGGTGACGCCGCCCCGCTGGGCGACGGCCGGCTGCGCGTGTCGGTCGACGTCGGCGGACGCGACATGCAGCTGCTGCTCGAGCCCGCGGCCCTGGTGCGCGACACCGCGTGGCGCAACGCCTGGCGGGTCGACCGGGCGCCGCCGAGCGTGGGCGTGTACGAGGGCGTGGTCGAGGGGGCGAGCGATTCGTGGGTGCGTGCCACCATCGATGGCGGCTCGATCAGCGGCATGATCGGCATCGACGGCGAGCGCCTGCGACTGCTGCCCGGTCACCTGAGCGGCACGCTGGACTACTACCAGCCGGCCCCGAGAGGGCCGGGTGCGGGCAACGGGATCGATCCGGGCAACGCCGGTCTGGCCGGGCAGCTGCAGGCGATCGACCTGATGGTCGCGCCGCCGCGCAACGAACCGGCCGATACCGGGCGGCGGGTGCGCGAGCGGTTCAGCGCCACCCGCGAGGTGCCGTTGTCGATCGTGGTCGACAGCCGCTTCGACGGCTACCACGCCGGCAACGGACTGGCCCGCGCGCTGGATTACCTGAACGTGGCCGATGGCGTGTACCGCGATCACGGCCTGTCGATCGCGCTCGACGAGGCGGTGGTGTTCACCGATTCGGCCGATCCCCTCAAACTCGAGCCCGGCACGCTCGAGAGCATCCTGCGCCGCTTTCGCGCCTACCGGCAGGGGAATGCCGAACGGTTCGATTCGAGCGCCGCGACCTACCTGTTCACCGGCAATCGCAAGACCGATCCGACGCTCGGGCTGGCCTGGATCGACACGCTGTGCCGGATCGATGGCTACGATGTCGGCGTGACCACGCCCAGCTCGTTCGGCGAGGTGTTGCTGACCCACGAGCTCGGCCACTCGTTCGGGGCGCAGCACGACAGCGACACCGGTTGCGCGAGCGAGCGGGACGGGCTCATGTGGCCGCACATCTCGGAGCGCACCGGTACCCGGCTGACCGATTGCAGCCAGGTCAGCGTGCGGACCAGCCGCACCCGATCCTGCCTGTCGAACACCGTCGATCTGAGACTCGCGGCCGGGATGGGCGAGGGGGCCGCGGTGTTCTCCATCGAGCACGACGAGGCGGAGCTGGTGGTCGATGCCCGGCTGGTGGTCGAGGCATCGGCACCGGGTCAGGTGGACTGGCCGTCGAGCTGTCGCGTGCTCTCGCCGACCAGTGCCGATTGCACGGTGACCGGCCTGGCGGGCAACGAGCCGCGTCGGGTGACCCTGCCGCTCGCGGCCGGCGCCGACGCTCCGCTGGGGGCACGGGTGACGCCGGTCGGCATCGCCGAGCTGCGTCCGGGCGACAACACCGCGGTCATCGATGGCCGTACGCCCCTGCCGCCGGCCGGCGACCCGGAGCCGGATGGCGGCAGCACGTCCGATCCGGCACCCGAAATCGCGTCCGGACCGGTGGCGGGGGCGAGCGTGCAGGAAGCGGTCTCCGGCCAGCCGGCGAGCGGAGCCGGCGGCAGCGGCGGTGGAGGCGGCGGCGGCGCGTGGGGCCCGGCGGGACTGGCGTGGTTGATCGCGTTCGCCGCGTGCGGGCACCGGAGGCGCCGGTGCACGCGCCGTCGCACGCACCGCTAACCGTCGGCGGGATCGGGCGGCGTCGCGGAGGGGGGCGCACGACGCGCCGGCTGCTCGCCGAGCGGGACGTGCAGCGTCAGGGATGCCGAGCCGCGCAGCAGCTGCAGCTCGATCTCGCGCCCGGGCGGCAATGCGGCCACGCCCAGCGACAGGGCGCGCGCACTGTCGATCGGCCGACCGTCGAGCGCCACCACGATGTCGCCGCGCTCCAGACCCGCGGCGTGTCCAGGCGCACCGTGCGCCAGTCCGGTCACCAGCGCACCGCGCGTCGCGGCATGGCTGCCGTCCACCCGCGGCAGCACGGGCGGGTCGTCGGTCTCGATGCCCAGCCAGCCGCGGGTGACGTGTCCGTGCGCCAGCAGTTCGGGTACCACCCGGGCCAGCACGTGGGCCGGTATCGCGTAGCCGATGCCGCGTACCGCACGGCGACCGGCCATGCTGCCCGGACCGCCGCCGCCCCCGCCGCCGCCGAAGGTGCCGAGCGGCTCGTCCGCTCCCAGGAAGACCGCGGTGTTGACGCCGACCAGCTCGCCACGCGTGTCGATCAGCGCACCGCCCGAGTTGCCCGGATTGATGGCCGCATCGATCTGCACGAAGTCCTGCCAGATGCTGCCGCCGGCGACGTGGCGTCTCGTCGCGCTGACGATGCCCTGGGTGACGGTCTGGCCGACATCGAACGGGTTGCCGATGGCGAGCACGATGTCGCCCACCCGTGGCGGCGCCACGGCATCGAGCGCCAGCGCGGGCAGGTCCTGCACGGGGACCCTCACCAGCGCCAGATCGGTCTCGGCATCCTCGCCGATCGAACGCCCCATCAGCAGGCGGCCATCCGGCAGGACCACGTTGATCACCTCCGCACCCTCTATCAGATGCCGGTTGGTGACGATCAGTCCGTCCCCGGCGACGATCACGCCGGAGCCCTGCCGCGTGTCCAGCCGCCTGAGGCTGCCGCGGCGCGCGGAGGAGCTGCTCGCGTACAGGCTGACCACCGACGGTGCGGCGCGCACCACGGCGTCGTTCCAGGACAGCGCGGAGAGCGTGGCCGGCGCACGCTGGACGACGGGCGCAGCGCGCAGGAACAGCGCCCACCCGGCGGCGCCGGCCAGCAGGCCGATCACGGCATAGAGCACGGTGCCACGCGCAGTCATCCGCACAGGGTAGCCGAGGCGGGCGTCGACGGTGCCGGGAACGCGAACGATCGGGTCCCGACCGGATACAATGAAAGGCTGCTCGCTCGGCGAGCGAGTCCTGCAAGGCATGCCGTGTCCGCGTGACGACGGCATGATGATCGAGAAGTGAGCCTTGCGATCGATGTGAGCGTGCACCGTTGTGCGTTCCGCTTCGTAAGCACAGCTGTCAGCGCGCCACTCGCACCGGCAGGCCGGACACACGACTGACCAGAGGTGATCGACGAATGAGTTCCACAACAGACGACCGTCAGCCGCGTGGCGAGAAGGGTCCCGGTGCCAAGGACAGCAAGCTGCCCGATCAGTACGCGGACGCCGCTCCCGGTTCGACCGACAACCCGGTGGCCCTCGAGTCCTCGGTGACCGACGCGTCGGATCCGAAGCGCCGTCGTCTGCTGGTGCTCGGCGCCAGTGCGGTCGGTGGCCTGGGCGTCGCGGCGGTCGCGATGCCCATGGTCGCCTCGATGCTGCCCAGCGCGCGTGCCAAGGCGGCGGGCGCGCCGGTCGAGGTCGACATCTCCAAGATCGGCAGCGGCCAGATCATCACCGTCGAGTGGCGCGGCAAGCCGGTCTGGGTCGTGAACCGTTCGGACGAGCAGCTGGAGCGGCTGGAGGCCGACACCGCCCGGTTGTCCGATCCGGATTCGGAAGAGCCGCAGCAGCCGGAGTACGCGGGCAATCCCACCCGTTCGATCAAACCCGAATTCCTGGTCGTGATCGGGGTGTGCACCCACCTGGGCTGTTCGCCCACCTACCGGCCCGACGTGGCGCCGGCGGACCTTGGCGCCAACTGGGACGGTGGCTTCTTCTGCCCGTGCCACGGTTCCAGGTTCGACCTCGCCGGCCGTGTCTACGCGGGCATGCCAGCTCCGATCAATCTCGAGATTCCCCCCTACCGCTACGTCGACGACGGCACGATCGTCGTCGGCGAGGACTCTGACGCTTCAGGAGCGACGCCCGCATGAGCACGAATATCTCCCCTGGCGATGCCAGGCCCGTCGAAGGCACATCGTCCGGAAAGGGCGGAGAAGGCAGCAGGCTCGGCAAGGCCGGTGAAGGCCTGCTGAACTGGGTGGACGAGCGCTTCCCGCTCACCAAGCTGCTCGAGGAGCACGTCACCAAGTACTACGCGCCCAAGAACTTCAACGTCTGGTACGTGTTCGGCGTGCTGGCCATGGTCACGCTGGTCATCCAGATCGTGACCGGCATCTTCCTGACCATGAACTACAAGCCGGACGGTCAGCTGGCGTTCTCCTCGGTCGAGTACATCATGCGCGACGTCAACTTCGGCTGGCTGATCCGCTACATGCATTCCACCGGCGCCTCGGCGTTCTTCCTGGTCATCTACCTGCACATGTTCAGGGCGCTGATGTACGGCTCCTACAAGAAGCCGCGCGAGCTGCTGTGGGTGTTCGGCATGATGATCTACGTGGTGCTCATGGCCGAGGCGTTCATGGGTTACCTGCTGCCGTGGGGCCAGATGAGCTACTGGGGCGCGCAGGTCATCATCTCGCTGTTCGGTGCGATCCCGTTCGGCATCGGGGATGCGGTCACGATCTGGCTCAAGGGCGACTACATCGTCTCGGACGCCACGCTGAACCGCTTCTTCGCGCTGCACGTCATCGCCGTGCCGCTGGTGCTGCTCGGGCTGGTGGTCGGTCACATCATGGCGCTGCACGAGGTGGGCTCGAACAACCCCGATGGCATCGAGATCAAGAAGAACAAGAATGCTGCCGGCATTCCCAAGGACGGCATCCCGTTCCACCCGTACTACACGGTCAAGGACCTGGTCGCCATCGTGATCTTCTTCATCCTGTTCTTCGCGGTGGTGTTCTTCGCCCCCGAGATGGGTGGCTACTTCCTGGAGCACGCCAACTTCATTCCGGCCGATCCGCTGAAGACGCCCGAGCACATCGCACCGGTCTGGTACTTCACGCCCTTCTACGCCATCCTGCGGGCCGTGCCCGACAAGCTCGGCGGCGTCATCGCGATGGGCGGTGCCATCGCGGTCCTGTTCGTGCTGCCCTGGCTGGATCGCAGCCCGATCCGCTCCATCCGCTACCGCGCACCGTGGTACCGCATCATGCTGTTCGTGTTCGCCGCGAACTTCATCGTGCTCGGCTACCTGGGCATCCAGCCCGCCACGCCGATCTACACGATCGTGACGCGCATCTGCACGATCCTCTACTTCGCCTACTTCCCGCTGCTGTTCATTCTCAGCCGCAACGAGAAGGGCAAGCCGCTGCCGGATCGTGTCACCTACAAGGGGTCGGCAACCGCCGACCACGGTGTCGGCAACAACGCCGAAGTGGCCGGGGCGGCAGCACGATGAGCTTTCGTTCCTACGGTTCGGAGCGGCGCGAGTCGCTTGCGCGGCGCCATGACGCACCCGTTGCGTCGCGCTCGGCACGTGTCCGCACCCGTCCGGCCCCGTCCGGCACGACGGGTGATGCGCGTGCGCTGACCGGCATCCTGCTGTCGGCGCTGGTGTTGATCGTGCTGTTCGCCTCGATCGGCACGGCGCGTGCCGCGGGCTCCGCGGTGCCGCTGGAGCAGCCGCGCATCGACCAGGGCAACGAGAAGT
>ENA-ORXT01000775-ORXT01000775.1-marine-metagenome-genome-assembly--contig:-NODE-775-length-47806-cov-11.437952_pt1 | contig 47806 bp, 37 predicted proteins | sample MGYA00237868_ERZ511482 | MGnify/ENA metagenome assembly ERZ511482
TGTTCCAAATAGTTGACTGTGTGATGCGCTCCTCTTTGCCGACAAGCATCCAATTTTTCTTGAGTGGAGGCAAGTGCAATAACTTCGGCTCCGATTTGTGTCGCTAAATCAATACCTGCCATACCAATGCCGCCAGCTGCTCCTAAGATGGCTACTTTTTCACCAGCCTTTAACTTTGCACGATCGTCGAAAGCGTGCTTTACAGTTCCATAAGTATAGAGCATCGCTGCCGCATCGGCAAAAGGGACTTCTTTTGGAACGACAGTTGCGTCTGCTGCTTGGATGACTGCATATTGTGCCAAGCCATTCCAACCAGTCATAGCGGCTACGTGATCGCCCACCTGCACATCTTTGACCTCCTCGCCAATGGCTGCCACTACACCCGATACTTCGCCACCTGGACAGAACGGAAAAGGCGGCTTGAATTGATATAGTCCTTTGACAATCAAGCCATCGGGAAAATTGATTCCGATTGCTTTGACCTTAATCATTATCTGGTCTTTGTCCATACCTGGCATTGGCAAATCTCCATAAATGAGGTCGTCTATTTCACCCCATTTTTCACATATAAGCCCTTTCATATTCATATTCTTGAAAATTTGCTTTAAATTAGGACTTCATACACTCTAAACCTAAAAACATTACTGTGAAAATTATAAGAAACTTATTTTTGGTCTTTGTGCTGCTATTGCTCATTTGTTTTATCGCTTCTTTGTTTATGCCTAAAACGATCTCTTTTGAACGGAGTATAGTGATGGATGCGCCGCAAGAAATGGTTTTTGAGCAAGTCAACGAACTGACTTTATGGCCCAAATGGTCGCCTTGGTTTGCTGCTGATCCCGATATGGAATTGGTTTATAGTGATCCTTCTTCGGGCAAAGGAAGTTATTATCAATGGGATGGTGACGTGATGGGAAAAGGCAAGATGGATGTTACTGAGAGCGATAAATATGCTTCGATAAAAACAGCATTGAACTTTGGTCCTATGGGCAGTGCTTTTGCAGATTTTAAGTTTCAGCCTTTGGGCGAAAAGACAAAAGTGACCTGGATATTTAACAACGATTTGGGTTACAATCCTATTTTTAGATTTGCAGGCTCTTCTATTGAAAAGGAAGTAAGTAAAAACTATGAAGAAGGCTTATTGAATCTTAAAAAATTGACTGAAAGTATGGCTAAAGAAAAACGTATAAAAGAAGCAGAGGAGCAGTTGGAAGTATTGGAGATGGAAGAATTAATTTTGAATGAGTGAATGAGTGAATTTTGAATAGAGCAAGGATTAGTGTTTTATTAGGGCAAACGCATCAAAGTTTTTAACATAAAAAAACTGTCATTCCTGAATTTTTCGTAACAAAGTGGAGAAAAATATCAGGAATCTAAATAGGCTTTATTCGGATAACCGCCAAGATTCCTGATATTTGTCTTCGTTTCACTGCGAAAAATTCAGGAATGACACATTTTTTTAGTGGTTTGGGGCTGTCCAAATTTTGATGCGTTTGCCCTAGTGTTTTATGAAATACATTATTATTCACTTGAAAACAATTAGGTAAGTCTTAATGGGAGTCTTCTTTAGCAATTTCTCATGTGATACAAGTGGGTTGTTTTTCTCTGTGAAGCTCTGTGTTTTCTCTGTGAAACTCCGTGTAATAGCTCCAGATGCATTGGTTATTACACAGAGAGCCACAAAGGAGGCACAGAGGCACACTGATTTTTTAGCAAAACATTCACATGAGAAATTACTGAGTCTTCTTTATTTATTCCACATTCCCACATTCCCACATTCATTCATTGGTTTGAAACCTCGGGTGATACAATTCCATTGTTTTTTTCAGGTGAATGGGGCTGGCGTGGGCGTAGATTTCTGTGGTTAAAATAGAGCGGTGACCGAGCATATCTTGAATGGCTCTAAGGTCGGCACCTCTTTGATATAAGTGTGTGGCAAAAGAATGGCGGAAGGTATGTGGGCTGATGTTCTTTTTTAGTCCAATTTCAGCGGAAGCTTTTTTTACCAGATTAAAAATAGAGATTCTGGATAATGGTCCACCTCTTAGGTTTAGGAATAAAACGTCTTCACCTTTTGTACTGACTTTTTGGTGTTTTCTAAAATCGGATAGATACAAACGGATGTAGTGGATGGCAGAAAGGTTGATGGGGACCAGACGTTCCCGATTGCCTTTTCCAACTACTTTAATGATTTCGTTGTCCAAATCGAGATTGGATATTTTGAGGCTGGTCAGTTCCGAGACCCTCAAACCGCAAGCATAAAGTGTTTCAAAAATGGCCCTATCTCTATGACCACTCTGGGTGCTTAAATCAATGGTATCGAACAGCTCATTGATTTCTATTTCCGTTAAATATTCTGGAATTTTCTTTGCCAAACGTGGCGCTTCTAGTCTTTCGGCTGGGCTTTGTTCGATTAAATTTTGGATGAATAAAAAGGTATAAAATCCCCTGATGGTTGAAATCAATCGAGCTTGAGAGCGGCTTTCCAACTGTAAATCTACAAGGGTCAGAATAAAATTAGACAAATCGTCGGCAGTAATTTCAGTGGGCGTTTTATTAAAATCTTCGTGTGCCGAAAAGTTGGACAGTTTTAATAAATCACGACCGTAAGCTGCTATAGAATTTTTAGAAAGTGATTTCTCTAGGCGCAAATAGGTTTGATATTCCTTAATAGATGCCTTCCACTTAATAGTAGTCGATGGTACTAGAATATGTGCATTTGCTGACATATATGTTGGGTGGTGAATTGATGATTTTTTAAATTGAGAATTTTACTAAAAAGCAAATCCAACATTGATAGCGCCTCTCAGAGCAATACCTGTATACCCAATTTCCCAAGGTTGGTTGCCATAGAAAGGCAAGGCTTCCTCTTCTAAGGAAGAAATCATAAATCCACCGCCACCTTGTAATTCCAGAATACCTTGTTGGAAGAGATAAAATTTTAACCCAAATAAAAGACCTGCCGAATAGCTGGAGATTTCATCGAAATTTTGGACAGATATTCCTGAATCATTTCTAATCCACCGTTCTTTGGTCACTTTTCGGAATTGTGCATAAGGCGCACCATACATTTCAAAAACAGGGCTGACTTGGTCAAAATAATAACGATATTGAAGCTCAAAAGAATATCCACTTTCAGACCTTCTCAACTTATTACTCAAGGTAACACCCCCACCAAATACCCAAGAACGCTCTCCGCCTTCTACAATTTTACGCTTTTCGTATGAAACCTTAAACGTATTATAACCCAACGGAACCAAATGCCAGTAAATGGCTTGTGAATACTCACTATAATTACCCATAACGACATCATCGTCACCGTAAGGATGATCGTCATAATCATTGTGGTGGTTTCCTCTCTGTGCAGATAAAGAACAGAAGCAAAGGGACATGAATAAAATAAAAAAAGAAAAAGTTTTCATAGTTGTTTTTTGTTTCCTTGTGAACAAATGGAAAACGTTCAAATACTTTTGGCTGGCAGTTTGTTAAGGTTTTATTGTTAAAACAAACTCATAGTAAAATGTCAAGAATTAAGCCAATTTCAAAAGGTAGTGAGTGCTAGGACAAAAATAATATACATTTAATTTGAGATGAGTTTCCACTTCTTTCAAGGAAGAAAACGCAGCCATAGCAGGGCTACGGCGAGGCTTTCTGACGAAGAAAGGGGTGGAAAATCGCTCAAAGTATTGTATTATTACTTTTGTCCTAGCACTTAGATTCGGCAAAAACAATATTATAAATGGCGCAATAGTGTAAAGGTAATCAATTTTGGTTTTTTATTTATTCTCTCACCCTTGAAGACGGTCTTTTAATCAAAGAGTATATCTTTGTACAGTATGAATTTAATAAAAAAATACAGCTACTTTTTGCTTTTGACGACTTTTTTCGGAGCTTGTGTCAATCAGTCACCCGTGTCTACTACAGGATATGCTGATTTTGCCGAGCTGATTGCCGAAAAAATCAATCAGTCTGATAACGATTGGATCAATCAACATTTTGATTATTCGCATATTATAGAGAAAGCGACCAAAGGTGTAGAAGCTCCTGAATACTATCGAAAAGGCTTTGAAGAAGGATTTTACAAAGTATATACACCAGGTGCTATTATGAATAATGCTTTGGGTTATGAAGGCAATATTCGATTCCTTTTTATGAAAGCCAATACTGAAAAAACGGCGCTTTTTAGGATTGTTTCAGAAAATGGCTTGAATTATCTAGAGGTTGATTTGACGACCGATAAAGAAGGAAATATAGCCATCAAAGATTTTTATTCGCTGACAGAAGGAGAGTGGTTTAGTCAAGGGATTAAAAGACTGTATATAATTCATTTGGCAAGAGAAGTCGAGGAGTTTTCTAATCCATTGGCAGATATGGCGCCTTTGGTTGATGAAGTTGGGGAGTTGGCTGATGAAGGCAAAGCTGCTGAAGCATTTGATAAGCTGATGAATATGCCTGAATCTGTATTGGATCAAAAAATAATTTTATTGATTCTCCTTAATTTGGGACAAGATTTGGGTAAAGAGTATTTGAAGAAAAGTACAGAATTTTATAAGGAAAAATACCCCAATGATGCTTTGCCCTATTTAAAGGAAATGGAATATGCCTTTTTGAATCAAGCTCCCAATACTGTCGTTCAACAAACCATTGAAAATTTGAGGGAACAAATAGGGGATGATCCGTATTTGAAGTTGTTAGAAGGTGGAAACTTGAATCAAGCTGGGCAAAGTGAGGCAGCCTTGACTACTTTGGAAGCTGCGGTATCAGCCGAGCCAGACAACGATGAGTTTTATTGGACTTTATTTGATGTATTGATTCAGAATAAATTTTATGATAAAACAATTGCTTATTTCCAACAATTCAAAAAAGAGTTTGAAGAAAATCCAGCTGATTATTTATTGTATGACGGCTATAAAGCCTTTTACCAATCTAAACAGTATCGGGAATGGGTGCGCAACAATCCATTACAGGGAAATCCAAATTTGAATATTGATAGCTTGATAAATGCAGTGGAAGAAATGATGGAGAACGGTGAATCGCCACACAACCATGACCATGACCACAATCACCATGGGCATGAACATTAAAGAGTAAATTAGAATAGTTAGGTTGCAATTATAACTGTTTGGGTTCAATCAAATCCAAATGAATTTCCCAAATTTGTTTTAAAAGGGATGTTTGACCGTCGTTGACAATGTGGTAATCGGCTAATACTATTTTTTTTTCTTGTGGAAACTGTTTGTCCATTCGTTTTTGAACCGCTTCCGCTGTAATCTGATCCCGTTTTACTGTTCGCTCAATACGAAGAGCATTGGGTGCCGAAACCACAATCACGAAATCTAAGAATTGCTGTCCTCCTGTTTCATAAATCAATGCTGCCTCTTTGAGTGCATATGGAACATTTGTTAATTGCTCAAACCAAACATCGGTGTCTCGCTTAACCGCAGGATGAACGAATGATTCTAATTTTTTTAGTTTTAGCGGATCATTAAATACAATAGAAGCAATAAAGGGGCGATTTAAAAATCCCTCTTTGTAAGCGTCTTCTCCAAATAAATCGACGACTTGTTTTTTCAACACCACATCCTCGTTCATCAATTCTTTGGCTCTTACATCAGAGTTGTAAATAGGAATACCCATTTCTTTAAAAATACGACTTACAAAACTTTTGCCGCTGCCAATGCCTCCTGTTATTCCTATCTTTTTCATGGCTGGTTTTTGATATATAAGTAGTCTGACAAAAATAACTTAACAATTCTCTGTCATTCTTTTGGTGACTTAATTGTTGTGATTTTTCCACGTAGCTAAGGCTATGCGGTAAAATAACGCCTCATAAGGCACTCAAAATAATTGGCAGTTAATTGTCAACTTATTTTTGTCAGACTACTTACTCAAACAACCAATTAACTTATGACTAGCCCATGATTTAAATCGTAGGTCAGTCAGAAATTAATTGGTTGCTTTATTTTGATGCGTTTGTTCTAACTCAATAATACTCCACTGCTCGAACCACAATATATTCTTGTTGGTTGGCGACTTTGGTTTTACGTACCCAATTGTTTTTTTCGTCATAGGTATAACGGTATACTTCCTCATATTGAGCCTCATTTTGAGCCGAGAAGAAGACCAGTTTGGTGATGTTGCTGTTGAATTCATACGTATATTCTGTACGAGTACCATCGGCAAAATATTCTGTTTTATTTGCCACCGAACCATCTTCACGATATTCGTAGGTAATCATAAACTGTAGAGAATCTAGGCCATCGTATTCTGCCAACTGCGTAACCTCTCCTGCTAAGTTATAAGCGATGGTTTTCTTGAAATTTTTCTCTCCAGTACTGCCATAATTGGTTTGTTGAACCAAGCGATTGTTGTAGTCGTATTTGTAGAGAATTTTATAAAGATTACGTCCTTCGCCATTATAGCGACCCCATTCAGAGCGATTGCTGAATTCATCGTACCAAAATACATCCATTTGAATGATTTCGTCTTTATCATTGTATTCCGCCAATTCAACCAAGTTCTTTTTTTTATCAAAATGGTATCTGTAGCGAGTAGGTTGACCGTTGACGAGGTGCTCTACTTTATTGCCAAATTTATCGTATTTGGTTTTCTCTTCTAGCGTAACTTTGTTAAATGAATTGTACTTTTTGTAGTTGGTAATTCGCTTAAAAGCATCGTATTTAAAGGTTTCACGTTCAGAAACATGCCCTAATTGATGGTATTTTAATCGTTCTACTAGAATTCCGTTTTTAAAGCGTTCCTCGGTTTCTAGTGCCACTCCATTAAAAGTAAGCATCCGCTCTATTTTTTTATTGCGGTCATACTCATAAATGGTATTGGTTTTTTCATCGCCAAAGCCTGCCAAAACGATTTTGACGTTCTTTACCCTGCCATTGAGGCGTTCGGTTACTTCACTGTTGTGGATAGTAGAAGCTTGTTGGGTAGATTCTGCCTTTTTATCTTTTGTTCCTCCGTTTCCAGCAAACAAACTGGTGCTACCCATTAAAAAAAACAGTATGTAAATGCTAAGTAGTCTCATATTAAATATGGTATTTATATCGCTGTGTTGACGGTGTTTTTATTTAAACGATACATTTTTTAACGTGATGTTAAGCTAGATTAAGACTTTAAGATATCGGTCTTTTATACTAAAATTTCACATCTATTATACGCCCACCAGCAATGGTACTCATTGGTAATAGGGCGTTTCCATTCCATTCGCCAAAAAGCGTAATAGGCAACCCTCCACTGATTGCCAATAACTTATAAGAGGTTTTATTGTTTTGAGTTGGGATGTTTATTTTATCTTGATCATACAGATTGCCTTTTTTATCAAAAAAGATGTTTTCAACCATAAACGGGTAGCGATAAACAAATGGGTTTTCTGAGAGGACTTCTGTGTAGTGCGATAAGTATTTGGTTAAATTGCTAAAAACAGATAATTGGTCTAGGTTGCCTTTAAAAGCTTGTTTGTGTTTGATGGTCGCTCGAAGCGGAAAGCCAGGATAATAAGCAAGTTCTCCATTAAAAATATTTGCTGTTTGGAAGTTGTTCTCGAAAGGGGCATTTCTAAAAGAGAAATCGAGTAAGAGCGCATATTTTTGGGTCTTTACGCCTTTCAACCAAGTTCTTTTCGATTTCAATTGGGGATCTGTTAAACTGGTTTCTTTTTTGCTTCCCAACACCAACCAATCGTCTACAATGGTGTCTCCAATTTCAAGCACTTCCTCTTTTTTTATATTTACCCCAACGACACTTTTTACATCGGCTTGTAGGGCGATGGGAAGGTTGTCTATTTGTTGAAATCCATTGGCAATGGTATAAAGCCAAGCCAGAGTTTCCATAGATTTTTTTTGCCAATCCTTCGCTTGCAAATTGCTGTATAATTCTTTAACGGCATTCCCCAAAGTAGGTAGTTTGGCATCGTGGAGGCGACCCCCTTTTTCTTCAAAGTAGGAAGCAGGAAAGGTCTGTAATTCTGCAATTCCCAATTGGACCGTGTCCTTTAACCATTCCTTTAGTTCTGCAATTCCCGACTCCATCAACCGCTGCCTTTTGGCAACCGCTTTCTCCTTGGCTTTTTGTTTTTTCACCAAGTCTTCGTCTGTGTATTCCTTGGGATCTTTCTTCTTGCTTGATGATTTTTGGCGTTTGTCCAACCATTCTTGCACCCAAACATCGGCATCTTTTTTTGTAAAATCTGCTGCGTTTTGGCTGTGCAACAACATAATGCCAATGGCATGTTTGCAGGGAAACTTCCTACTGGGGCAAGAGCATTTGTAAGCGGGTTCTTCTAAGTCCACTTGGGTTTTATATGGATTGGAACCACTTCCCTTACACAACCCCCAAACCACCTTCTCTTTTACTGCTAGTAGAGACCATTTTAGGGTATTTGCTAAGGCTTTTCCTCTTTTAAAATTGGACGCATCTGGTGAAAGTTCTTGGATTTGTTCTTCGGTCATTGTGAAGGGATTTAGGCTGCTTTTCGTAGGGTAAAATTAATCTATTTTTTGTTTACCTTACTTATGTCCCCCTCGACTTCGCTCGGGGCACATATTTCGGACACCGAGCGGAGCGGTTCGCCACTGCGGTCGAGGTGTCTGATATTGGAGTCGAATTCCTTCATATTACTAAAAGCGCATAGCCATTTTGATTTTTAATAATTTAAAAACAAATAAGTAGTCTGACAAAAATAAGTTGACAATTAACTGCCAATTATTTTGAGTGCCTTATGAGGCGTTATTTTACCGCATAGCCTTAGCTACGTGGAAAAATCACAACAATTAAGTCACCAAAAGAATGACAGAGAATTGTTAAGTTATTTTTGTCAGACTACTTAAAAGCCGCACATCTAAATATCTCATCGTATGAACTATTTTATTCTCTTTGCGCTTCTTTAATAAAACCTTTCACTTTTGGCAACACTCGAAGGAAACATACCGAAGCTGTTCTTATTAAAAATCTCAAGATGGTTGATGCTTTTTATGCCAACGATCTTTTTGTTTTTTACCGAAAACGGATTGAGCATGACGCAAATCATGGTATTACAATCTGCGTTTGGCATAGCTGTGGCTGTTTTGGAAGTCCCTTCAGGTTATTTTTCTGATGTATTGGGGCGTAAGAGGACATTAATCTTAAGTGGAGTCTTTGGTGTGTTGGGTATGGCGAGCTTTGCTTTTGGAACTGGTTTTTGGTGGTTCTTATTGGGTGAAATTCTATTGGGCATCAGTACCAGCTTGAATTCTGGAACCGATTCGGCATTGTTGTATGATTCTTTACAGGCACTTGATCGAGAAGATGATTATTTGAAACTTGAGGGCAAAGTGGGGGCTTCTGGGAATTTTGCAGAAGGTATTGCTGCGATTATCGGTGGTACTCTGGCACATCAATTTGGATTGCATTCGCCTTATTATGGACAAATTTTGATAGCCTTGGTCGGATTGTATTTAGCGTTTACCATTGTAGAACCACCTGTGTTTTTTGACAAAGCCAAAGGGAACAAAAGTGAAGTTTGGGGAGTCATTCGATGGACTTTTAAAGAACAAAAGCTGCTTAGATGGTATATTATAGCCTCTTCTTTTATCGGATTAACGACCTTGACCTGTGCATGGTTTGCCCAGCCTTATTTTGATTTTGTGGAGATGCCTTTATGGTGGTATGGAGGTATTTGGGCGCTGTTGCAATTTACGGTAGGTGTTTTTTCGTGGAATGTAAAACCCATTGTTGATAGATTGAGTAGAAAGACATTGAGCTGGACATTGGTTGTAACGCTGACCCTTAGTATTTTCTTGCTTACTCAATTCCAACAGCTTTGGGCGATTGTATTCATTTTTATCATCTATATGGTTAGAGGCGTAGCAGAACCTTTTTTTAAAACCATTATCAATCAATTGGCAGATCCTAAATTTCGGGCGACCATATTATCTTTGCGTAGTTTGGTTATTCGCTTTTTATTCTCTACTTTAGGACCAATATTAGGCTGGATAATGGATGTTTATACTGTTCAAGAAGCCTTTTTGGTTAGTGCCTCTATTTTATTGATTGGAGGAGGGTTGGCCTTGTTGCAATTGGCAAAGGTGACTGATAAGGATGTGAAATTAGAAGAAAAACCAATTTAATTAAAACTCGAAAGGGAGGAGAATAGGCGTCTAATATTCTTTCGAAATTCACCTAATAATTTATAAAAACAAAAAACCAATTATACTATGATGTTACAAGGACCACTATTAATAGCGGCTGTTGTAGGAGCCATTTTTTTCCTACTTATTTTATTTTATTACGTTCCTGTAGGCTTATTCATTGCAGCAAGATTTTCTGGGGTAAAAATTTCCATCATTCAACTGATAGGAATGCGCTTGCGTAAAGTGCCACCTGCAACCATTGTAAATGCCTTGATTAATTCAACCAAAGCAGGTTTGAATATTTCAAGAGACGAACTCGAAACCCACTATTTGGCGGGTGGAAATGTAGGAAGAGTGGTAAATGCCCTCATCTCTGCCGATAAGGCAAACATTGACCTAGACTTTAAAACAGCTACGGCAATCGATCTTGCAGGTCGTGATGTATTGGAAGCGGTAAAAGTATCGGTTGATCCAAAAGTAATCAATACGCCCAATGTTGCTGCTATGGCTAAAGATGGTATTCAGTTGATTGCCAAAGCAAGGGTTACGGTTCGTGCCAACATCAAGAAATTGGTGGGTGGTGCTGGTGAAGAAACCATTTTGGCGAGAGTAGGAGAGGGCATCGTTAGTTCCATTGGTTCTTCTGATTCTCACAAAGCAGTATTGGAAAATCCCGATGGTATTTCTAAAGTAGTGTTGGCAAAAGGATTGGATGCTGGAACCGCTTTTGAGATTTTATCTATTGATATTGCCGATATTGATGTGGGTAAAAATATTGGTGCCGAACTACAAATAGATCAGGCAAATGCCGATAAAAACATTGCCCAAGCAAAAGCGGAGGAACGTCGTGCCATGGCAATCGCCAATGAGCAAGAAATGCGTGCATTGGCAGAGGAAGCTCGTGCAAAAGTAATTGAAGCGGAAGCGCAAGTCCCAAAAGCATTGGCGGAAGCCTTTAGAAATGGTAATTTGGGTGTGATGGATTATGTGCGATACAAAAATATGGAAGCAGATACCAGCATGCGTACTTCGATTTCTAAATCAACCGATAGAGACAATCCAGATACGGAGATTGTGTAAACAAAAATTCATGGAAACGACGATATTTTTTTCCACACCTGTCAGGTTTTAAAAACCTGACAGGTGTGGAAAACCTGACAGGTGTGGAAAAATATCGTCGCTTTTTATGGATTATTTTAAAAACAGATAATTCAAATAAAAGGTGACCATTACCCAACCATCCAATGCCAAAATCAATTTGGGGCTTTATGTAACTGAGCGTCGTCCAGACGGTTTTCATAATTTAGAAACTGTTTTTTTTCCTGTTCGTTGTGCAGATTTTATAGAAATAACACCATCAGACGAATTGTTTTTTGAGTCTTACAATCGCTCCATTCCTGGAGAACCTTTAGACAATCTTTGTGTCAAAGCCTATCAATTACTACAAACCGATTTTGATTTACCGCCTGTTTCTATTCGCTTGCTTAAAAACCTTCCCATTGGTGCTGGAATGGGTGGAGGCTCCTCTAATGGGACTTTTACTTTAATCGCCTTAGATAAATTATTTGGACTTTCTTTGAGCGCAGATAAGCTAAAAAAATATGCAGCACAGTTGGGAAGCGACTGTCCATTTTTTATTGAAAACAAACCGATCTTGGCAAAAGGAACAGGCGATGTTTTCGATGAAATAGCATTGGATTTAACAGGGCATCAAATTGTTTTGATTTATCCGAATCTCCACATCAATACTGGGAAAGCTTTTAGTAAAATTTCACCCAAAGAACCTGAACACTCTTTAAGGGAAACCTTGACAAAACCAATAGTAGATTGGAAAAAATATTTATTTAATGATTTTGAATCGGCTATTTTCCCAGACAATCCAGTTTTATCCAACATCAAAAAAAGGCTTTACGATGCCGGTGCTTTATATGCATCTATGAGCGGAAGCGGTTCGACGATTTTTGGCATTTTTAAAGGTAAAAAAAATATTAAATTAAGCTTTGATGCTAACTTTTGGCAGTATAAATTTGTTGTATAATTACTGGATTTTGAGACTGTGAAATTTCGTGATTTCGAGACATAGTACTAGAATGAATTCTCAAAATCCTAAAGTCCCTAATTCTCAATATCACGAAATCTTGAACTTTAAAAAAACAATAAATAAATGATTTCAAAAAAAATGATCAGTGCGCTCAATGAGCAAATTGTGATGGAAGCGTCTGCTTCTCATAAATATTTAGCAATGGCGAATTGGTGTGCAACCAAAGGAATGGATGGTGGAAAAGATTTCTTTTTGACCCATTCTCGTGAGGAAAAAGAACATATGATGCGTATTGTAGATTATCTATGGGAGGTAGATACAGAAGCAATCATTCCTGCTCTTGAGCAACCCAAGCACAATTATAAAAACGTTAAAGAAGTAGTAGAAGCTGCCTATAAGAGTGAGCAAGCAGTTACACAATCTATTTATCAGTTGGTCGAATTGTCTTTAAAGGAAAAAGACTATCAAACCCACAATTTTTTGCAGTGGTATGTTGCCGAGCAGCTAGAGGAAGAAGCCTTAATGCGTCAGGTGATGGATAAGATCAAATTAATTGGTCAAAGCGAATCGGCTCTATATTTTATAGACAAAGAACTCTCTGATATCAATGCAGCGGAAGCGGCTGCCGAAGGGGAAGAATAAAGAATTCAATCCTAGAATCAGTAGTTTTGTGTCTTCATTTTTATAGTTCGAAGTTTATCGTTTCAATAAAAACAATAAACTCTCGGTTGTAAAAAAAAGCCTTTGGGAAACCCATTTGTGTTGTTAGGAAGAAAAATAGTTGTCCTTTTATTAGTTGATTATATATTTGAATGAATTGTATCTTTAAATTAAATCAAAAAAATATGGCAGCAGTACAAACCCCAATAGGAAGAAATCTTTATTTATTCCACGATAGTAGTGGACGTTCAGATTTTTTATTAATAACAGCACACGGAATACAAGTCCCAGGATCGTTCAAAGTACCATCTAGTACAAGGCTTAATTTTTATGCGCCAAGTAAACAATTCTTGGTCATGCCTCAAAATATGTTTGAGTTGGGTACTAAAGTTCAAGAGCAATTGAATTCTGGAAGGAATTGTCCCAATTATTTACTGTCAAAATACCAAGGGCGTCATGGAGACCTTAAAGAAACGTATGATAGCTTAAAAGAAAAAATTAACCATACAAATCGAGAAATTAATAATTTTGACAAAAAATTGATAGATATTAAGACTGCTCCACTCAATGTCTTGGATCAAAAAAAGAAAAATGATATGATTAGAGATACTCATGCAGGAGCTAAAAATTTATTCAAACTAGATTTTCTAACCATCCGTAATATAAACAAATTTAATCCTGTATCCTTTAAAAATGTGTTGGCAGATTTGGATAGTAATGGATATCATTATAATCACATATTTTGTAGTTTCTGTAGAGGACGAATACCATTCGTTGATAGAACTCATACTGCTCAAAGGTATTAAAAAAAAGCCCTTCTTGAAATTTCTAAATTTCAAGAAGGGCTTTGAAAAATGTACCATAGAATGAGTTTGCCCGCTCTAAGGTGTTTTTTTAATTTAATATCCAATCTCCACAGACCCAATCTTAGATTTATTCAAGAACCAAACATCATAATCTGTAACTTGAATTACGCCATCTAAATTTCCATCTTGAACACCATAAGAATTGATGACCGCAGGATTGGCTTGCCAAACATCAACGTCGGTTGTTTGTATGGTCCCATCTTGATTATAATCTCCTGCATACATCATCGCCTTTCCATCATTTGTTGGCTTTAGTTGAGCCGTTCCAAATGCTTTGTCTACTCCAGTTGTAAAATCATATTCTACTAATCCCTCCGTTGCAACAGCCATAGCCGACAACACATCCAAATGACTTCTATGACGAACAGCAATATAATACGCTTCCGCTTCAGGGAGTGCTTCAAAGCGAAGTGGCGCACCGTCCAACCCAACTATTTTTCCATTTGTTTTTAAAACAGCAGCCTTGGTCGCAGCCACTGAGGTTCCAGGTGCTCCCGACATATTGGGTGTTCCAGTGCGCAATTCCACCAATACCCAATCGACCATATCGGCTGGAACATTGTCGAGTATTTCTGTTCCCAAATAGTTATAAGGAGCAACAGCAAACGGCTGAGTCAATGGCAAAACACCATTTGCTAAATTATTCATTGATCCATCGTTTTCATAAGCTCCTTCAATGAGCATACTCAAATCCAATTCTAAAACAGAAGGATTGTATAGCTTTTGCGAGAATTCAAACTCATCTATTTGTAGTTCGATATAGTTTTCGGTAAAAGCTGTTTGAGAAACAATTTGCCCAGTACTGACATCGGTGACATACATTTTTTTACTACCACCCCAAGCAACTCCAGAAAAAACATACTGGCTGCTGTCACTAATATAAGCCGTTCCTCCCAAAACAATCCCTGAAACAGACGGATAGTCTGCTATAGTGGTCTTTGCAGCAGTTAGTGGATCAATTTCAAACAAAACCAAAGTATCGCTGGCTTCTCCTGTAACTGGGTCAAAAGTGGTGTTTTCACTAGAACGACCCAAACCATATAACTTATCAAGTGTGTTGTCGTAATGCAATTCGGCATTTCCCAAACTGACAATGGGATTGGAGACAATGAGACCTGTATTGACATCAATGGTGTACAAACGTTTGTCGTAATTGTTGTCTATGCCTACATAAATATAATGACCATCGTTGGAGTTAAAAGTAGACGAATTAACCAGAATCGCATCGGTTCCTAAAATGGGATACTCGACGCCAACCGTTCCATTGGCTACATCGACACTGACCAAGCTGTTCATCGAATTAACCGTTTGAAACATCGTGTCATTGGTCAAAGAATCAATGGTAATAATGGTATCGGTCACTAGATTGGTTTGTAAGCCCCACATTTGGAAGCTTTGTAAATCGTATTCCAATTCTGTAAAGAAATCACTTGGATAGTTGGCTGCAGGAACCTGGTTGACAATGTCACCATTTTGAGTATTGACAAATACGATATCGAATCCATTTTGACTTTGACCTTTAAAGACATACAATTTGGTGCCGCTGATCATTGTAGAAGACCCCAAGGCAACAGCTTCTATACCAGGCAATTCGTCGACGATGGTATGCGTAGCGGTATAAGGATCAATTTGGACCAAGTATTCGGCAGAACCATCCCACCAGAGGCTATAGAGAGGAACTTCGTCTTGTGCTGATAAGCAAGCAAATGACGAGAAGAATGTAATTAGTAAAACTAATTTTTTCATTTTTATAAATTTTAAGTTGGGTTAAACAATTTTTCATAGAACACTATTAATATTAAATTGTTTTTAGCCTTTAACCCAAAGTACATAAAAAAAGGAGCAACAATGTATTGACATCGTTGCTCCTTTAATTGTAAGATATACAAAAATTATATTTTTCTATCTAGCAAATACCCCTAAGATAACGTAAGTACTAGGAGCAACAGTTGACAAAGGTTGAAGAGGATCATGTACCACAAAAAATCCATCATAAGTAGTGGTAATGTCCGTGTAGCTCATAGAAGAAACATTGGTTGCAGCAGCAGTCGCACCATTACCTGCAATGGCAGCGGCAAAAACATCAGCATTTGGTGTTTCTATATAAGGTGTGTTATTTGGAGTCGTTGAATCATTAGCCATATCGTGAGCATGTGTGTTATACACTTGACCATCCATAGAATTCATAATTCTAACCGTAATTCTTGAAGCATCGTCTGCCAACTCATCAACTTGGATACTTGCTGACAAATTATTTTCATGTGTTCCAATATATCCAAATATTGCCAATACTTGACCTGTATTGAAGTCATAAGAATATGTACTAGACTGGTAATTAGTAGCAGCCTGAGCTCTAGCAAAGCCACCTACAACTAAGTAAGTAGAGACGTCTGCCGTATTAACAGCTTGCAATGGATCGTGAACTACAAAGAAACCTTCGTAAGTAGTTGTCAATTCGGTGTAGCTCATTGTAGTTTCTTGTGTAATGGTTACAGAGCTGCCATTTCCTTCCACCATTTTCGCAAAAATGGCATCATTAGGCGCTTCATTATAAGGCGTTCCGTTTGGCGTTGTTGCAGGATCAGCAGCATCATGTGCGTGAATGTGGTAAGTTTCACCATCAAGCGTATTATTCAAGGTAACACTAATCATTGTATTACCATTTTCCAATTCATCCAATTCCATATCAACGGTGAAATCGGTAGGGTGTGTCCCTGCATAAGGAGCAGAAGCAACTGTTTGTCCATTGTGCAACTCATATTGGTAAGCACCCATTTCTAATGGTACATCATCTTTACAAGAAGTCATGAATACCAAAGGACATAATATAAAACATACGAGACTTAAAAAATTGAATTTAGTAGATTTCATTCTAATTTTGTTTTTTTTAAAAAATTCTAATGACAAAGGTACGTATATAATGAGCCTTTTGGATTTTTATTAGAATCCTTTTTTGCTCTTTTAACAAATATAATAAATGTGTATATTATGAATAACTAATATTTAAGTAGTCTGACAAAAATAAGTTGACAATTAACTGCCAATTATTTTGAGTGCCTTATGAGGCGTTATTTTACCGCATAGCCTTAGCTACGTGGAAAAATCACAACAATTAAGTCACCAAAAGAATGACAGAGAATTGTTAAGTTATTTTTGTCAGACTACTTATAGTTGCAAATTTTTAAAGAAATACAAGTCGAGCCAAAAAGTCTATCTTTGTATTTCAATAAAAAATTAATGTTATAAAATGACTGAGCAATTATTCCAACAAGCAGCCGAGAAGCTAGAAGAAATTAAAAACTACGCCATAAGCGATGCCCATTCACTGGAACAATTTAGAATTGCTTTTTTGGGTAGTAAAAATACCATTCGTCCGCTCTTTGGCGAAATTCGCAACATCGACAATGCACGAAAAAAAGAATATGGTCAGTATGTAAATTTGCTCAAACAAACAGCAGAAGAACGTTATGAGCAAACAAAAAATGGGCAGTCGACGACTACAGCTTCTTCGACAGAAGTACCTGATTTGACCAGAAATGTTGCACCTGAAGGAATTGGTACTCGCCATCCTTTGTCGCTGGTTCAACAAGAAATCTGTGACATCTTTAAGAGAATTGGATTTACCATTTCAGAAGGACCACAAATCGAGGACGATTGGCACAATTTCTCGGCACTCAATTTTCCACCCAATCATCCAGCAAGAGATATGCAAGATACGTTCTTTATTTCTGAAAATGAAATTGCTTTAAGAACACATACTTCGTCGGTACAGATTCGTACTATGGAACATGGTAAACCCCCTTTTAGGACCATTTCACCCGGAAGGGTTTTTAGGAATGAAACCATTTCTGCGAGAGCACATTGTCAGTTTCATCAGGTAGAAGGCTTATATGTTGATAAAAATGTCTCTTTGGCAGATTTGAGGCAAACACTATTGTATTTTGCCAATGAAATGTTTGGACAGGGAACTAAAATCAGATTGCGCCCTTCTTATTTCCCTTTTACAGAAATTTCGGCAGAAATGGACATCAGTTGTTTCGTCTGTGATCAAAAAGGCTGTAGTATTTGTAAGAAAACAGGTTGGGTAGAAATCTTAGGTTGCGGTATGGTCGATCCGAATGTATTAAAAAACTGCGGCATTGACCCAGAAGAGTATACAGGTTTTGCTTTTGGGATGGGTGTGGAACGAATCACTATGCTGAAATACAAAGTCAACGACATTCGCTTGTTTTTTGAAAACGATATTCGTTTCTTAGATCAGTTTGCTTCGGTTGTCTAGTGTTTCATCTAGTTAATTCTGTCTATCGTTGAAACCATTAATAAGGAATTTTTAATAAAAAAACGAAAGCCCACGATTTTAAATCGTGGGCTTTTTTTATGTAATTACCTTAAACAATAGTTCGGTAATCATTTTGAACCATTTTAGAGGTTGTCGTAATAATTTAAATGGCTACCCGTCTAAAGTTGCTGATTATTTTTTTTAAACCACCCCTCGACCGCAGCGGCGGACCGTTCCGCTCGGGGTTCGGACTAATCGTACCCCGAGCGTACGGTTCGTCGCTACGATCGAGGGGTACATGCAACGAAGCAGTTCGGCAACCTTAGACGGATAGCCACTTAATTCATTACTGAACTATTGTTAAAGCAAGCATTAAATTTTTTATATAATAATAAGAAGTTGAAAGCATATTGGTATATAAGTGTTCAGTTTTTTGATAAATAGTGTGTTATAGATATTTATTAAAATATTTCGTTGAAAAAGGCATTTTTAATTCGAGTTTTATTATATACACACATAGTAAATTTGTGTCATAAATGATTAGGGGTAAAGAATAGAACTAAATATTTCATTTAATCTATTTGATTATAACAATCATTCACAAATATAATATTAGATGGTCGCTTGATGATTTTTGAGAAATAAAGTATAAAGAAGGGCTGCGGTGGATTGTTTTCAGCCATCTATTATTTGACAGAGAAACAACAACATGTCCAGATTCTGGTTCAAATAATAAGGTCTGTAAAATCATTGGTTTTACGGACCTTTTTTTATTTTACCCGCCTCATCAATAGATTTGACAATTCCAACAAAGGTTTTTTGCTAGATTCAGAAACATCTATGGCGTTGAGAATGTCCAACCCTTTTTGATAATGCGCTTCCGCTAATACTCTGGTCGTTTTATCAATGCCCAATTCTTTAAACAGGCGAGTTGCCTCAGCTACTTTCGGGTGGTCAGTAGTAGTTTGTAGTTCGTATAATAATTGTAGGTGTGCTTTTTGTCCAGCGGAAGCTGTTTCGAGTGCTTTCAGATAAAGAAAGGTTTTTTTACTTCGAGCAATATCACTGCCGATTCTTTTGCCCAACAGAGATTCGTCTCCGAAGGTATCGAGCCAATCATCCATAATCTGAAAGGCAAGCCCCATTTCAATTCCATAATCATACAACGACTGAGCTGTTTGTGTAGAAGCTCCTCCCAACAAAGCGCCAATCTGTAGGGCTGCCGCTTGTAGAACGGCTGTTTTAAGTCGAATCATCTCAACATATTCAGGTATTGACACTTGTTCTTGTCGCTCAAAATCCATATCTGATTGTTGACCTTCACAAACCTCTTGTGCTGTTTGGTTGAAGATGTTAAGAATTTCACTGAAATTGGAAACATCTAATTGAGCCAACAACTGATAAGATTGAATCAACATCATATCACCCGATAGAATAGCAGCCGAATCGCTGAATTGCTTGTGGACAGTAGGTCTTCCTCTACGGGTATCGTCTTGGTCCATCATATCGTCGTGAACCAAAGTGAAGTTGTGAAAAACCTCAATGGCTTCCGCCGCAATAAGGGTTTGGGAAGTTGACTTACTAAAAAGCTGATGTGCTAAAACCAACATTACTGGTCGAATACGTTTGCCCCCAGCCGACATGACATAGTCAATGGGCTCGTAAAGGTTTTGGGGATTGGGAATTTCTCTTTTATCAGCCAAATACTTTTCAAATAGTTGTTTGGCATCGGTCAAAGTCAAGGTCAATGAATAAATGTGTAAATGTGTGAATGAATAAAGTTTGAAAAACTTCGCTCTACTCCTTAAGATCTAGGCGCCCCAATGTGTCTAAAGAACTCAGTTCTCATTGTATCTTCTTTGAATTTACCCAAATACATAGAGGTGGTGGTACTGCTGTTGGTATCTTGAACACCACGAGAAGCCACACACATATGATCTGCTTCTACAACAACGGCAACATCTTCTGTTTTTAGCAATGTTTTTAATTCGTGTGCAATTTGTGTTGTCAGACGCTCTTGAACCTGTGGTCTCTTAGCATAGTATTGAACCAATCGGTTGATTTTAGAAAGTCCAACAACCTGATCGCCAGGAATATAAGCAACGTGTACTTTACCATAAATGGGAACAAAATGATGCTCACAAGTAGAGAAAAAAGTAATGTCTTTTTCTACCAACATATCGTGGTATTCGTATTTGTTCTCAAAAAGACGTACATCGGGTTTATTGGCAGGATTTAATCCTCCAAAAATTTCTTTTACATACATTTTTGCCACTCGATTGGGCGTTCCAGCTAAGCTGTCGTCTGCCAAATCAAGCCCCAAAATTTGCATGATTTCTTTAAAATGCGCACTGATTTTTGCCATTTTTTCATCATCGCTCAAATCAAAAGCATCCTCTCTTATTGGCGTATCATAAGAGGTGCCCACATGTTGGTCTCCAATTTGCGCTAAAATTTCATTAAACTCTTTGTCAGAAGTTGTACCATTTTTATAATCCAAATCATCTGAAAAAGAAGTCGTTGTATTATTTATCATCTATAATTAAGTATTTTATCCAATAGGTTTTGCAAAAATTGAACGGTTGTACTCTGTAAATTGTTTTCAAAAGAACCTTCTTTTAGTATTTTTGTGAAAAATCTAACAGTTCATGTCAAAAATTTATCGTTTTACTATCTGCCTTCTATTTATTTGTTTGAGTACTATTGTACGGGCACAACAAAACTTTGTTTATCCAAATAAAGATGAAGCCCTTGAATCTACTATTGCTGACTTGGACAATTATCCCAATACCAGTGATGCTGCCACTGCTGCTGCGGTTCAAGAACCTACTCTTGAACCGAAAAACTCTGAATTATGGTCCCTTCGTCGGCTGTACTTATAATGAGACAGAAAAACAATATAATAGACACATCATTAATGCTATATGTAGCAATTATAATCGACTAAACGACGACTACGTTCCCCAAAGAGGCAGCTTAAAATTACTGGTAGAATAGTGTAGATTTTATAGAGACCAACATCTTTAGTATCCAATGTTTTATAGTGATGAAAAGTCTCAAGTCTCAAATCCAGCGTCTAATGTTTACTACTATATTAAAGATTGTTAAAGCGAGTATCATAAGCGGTTTTTTATTGTTAAACTTTATGGTAATAGGAGAATCATTACCTTTGCAAAAATTTTTTAAAAATTAAACAAAGGTTTGAGTGTTGAAAGTCATTTTATAAAAGATGGTCGTACAGTCTCAAATCACTTAAGTTAAGAACGCTTCTTTATAAAACAATATACCCAATGGGAGGATTAATAAATGCTGTTCAACTCATACTGGCACTATCTATTTTAGTAGCAGTACACGAATTTGGCCATTTTATAGCAGCTCGTATGTTTGGCATTCGAGTAGATAAATTTTATATCTTTTTCGATGCTTATGGTAAAAAGCTTTGGAGTAAAAAAATTGGTGATACCGAATACGGTATTGGCTGGCTGCCATTGGGAGGCTATGTGAAAATAGCTGGAATGATTGACGAGAGCATGGACAAAGAAGCAATGAGCCAAGAACCGCAACCCGATGAGTTTCGTTCTAAGCCTGCTTGGCAACGGTTTATTGTCATGATTGGTGGAATCGTAATGAACATTATATTGGGGGTCATTATTTTTGCTGGTCTGAACAAAATAGCCCTCAAAGAATACATTGTACCTTCTTCTATGGAGCAGGGGGTTGTAGCGCATGAATTGGGTAAAGAATTGGGTTTTCAAACAGGAGACAAAATTGTTGCTTTTAACGGAAAGCCAGCAAAACGTTGGAAAGATGTTAATGGTTTGATGTTGCGCCTAGGAGCCGATGTAACTGTCGATAGAAACGGTCAAGAAATTACCTTGACTTTACCCGATACCCTACTCAAAGACCGCCGTGCCATTTATGGACGATTTGCTTCGGTAACCATAGATACAGTACTGAATAAAGAGTTGGCAACAGGCGATAAAAAAACCAAGATTACCAACAATTACGGTATTGTTGAAAAAGGGGATAAAATTTTATCAGTTAATGGAAATCCAGTAGGGAATTTCAACGGCTTAGTCGAAATATTCAATGAAAATAAGAACGAGGAAATCACCTTGTTGATCGAAAGAAAAAACAAACAAATGCCTGTGACAGTACAATTGGATACTGCTGGGAAAGTTGGTTTTGGACCAAGTGTCGAATTCAACGATCAAGTAAAAAAAGTACCTTATTCTTGGGGTTCTGCTTTTGTTTTTGGTGCCAGAGATGGATTCACCACCATTTACAGTCAAGTACTGGCTTTTGGACAAATGTTTAAAGGTAAATTGCCAGTCGTAGAAAATATGCAAAGTCCCATTGGAATTATGAAATACTTTGGTGGACATTGGGACTGGTTCCGCTTTTGGACCCTTACAGGTTTGATTTCTTTTGTCCTTGCCTTTATGAACATTTTACCCATTCCAGCCCTCGATGGTGGTCATATGATGTTCCTTACTTGGGAAATGATTACAGGGAAAGCCTTGAGCGATAAGTTCTTAGAAAGAGCACAAATGGTCGGAATGGCAATCTTGCTTCCACTGATGTTGTTGATTCTGTTGAAAGACATCTATGTAGATTGGATTTCTAAATTATTTGGATAGTTTTTTGTTGGGAGTTGGGAGTGAGACTAATTTGTTTTATAAAACCTAACATCTATTCTGTAGTTCTTCCTTCTATGATATTGCCAAAGAAAACGGCATTGAGAAATAGGGGCGTAGTGCCATACCAGAACCCTCTGAAAATGGGATTGTCGGTAAAGGCAATAATGCGACCTTTGTTATAAGCTGCGCAAGAAAGGGCACTGGTGTTTTTTAGAAGGGCTAAATTCTCATCTGAAACATAACCACTCAATAGCGGTTGCTCGGTATAAATGAGGGGCGTCGCATAAGGGTTTTTGGTCAGTTCAAAAAAGTAGCGGTGGTTTCTAAAGATGGGGATGGTCTGAGATGTATAACCAAATAATAATGGATGACTGAGGTCGGCTTTGGTTTCAAAAATAGAACCGCCAATAACCTGAGCACCTCTATCTTCTTGGTGACTGTCGTAAGGTAGGCGGGCGCCAACTTCTACTGCATTTTTAAGGCTTTTGGCTCTTAGCGCACACAAATTGGTGGAGGCAATCCATCTGGAGGCTTGCTTAAAAGTAATCAGGGTGCCACCATTGCTCAACCACTCTTGTAGCTTGCTTTGACTGAGTTGATTGAAAGAGCCATTGACCAAAATCAATACATTGTATTTGCTCCAGTCGTTTCCACTCATATTACTCAAAGGCAATAAAGTAGTGGGAATGCCCATTGTGTGATCTAATAAATGCCAAGCTTCTCCTACTTCATAAGCGGTTACACCACTGCCTACAATCAAGCCAATTTTAGGTAAATCTACATTCTTAAAAGCCGCACTTCCCAAATCAATTCCTTTGGAAGACAATCCAGTTCCCACTTCATAAATCGTTCCCTGATGTTGCGCCAAATGTTGCTCAATAATTGCACGTATTTTTTCTCTGTCTTTTCTTGCCGAAATTTGAATGGTTCCTGTAGGGAAGTCGATTTTACTTAGGGTGAAATTTTTGGTACTTACTTTTGGGGTAAAACCTGCAATTTGCAATTGATGAATCAGCTTATAACTATAAAAATCTTTTACTGAAAAAAGAAAAGCGACGGGTTTTTCCGATAGAACAATTAGTTCTCCTTTTGGTAAAATGGGTTGTGTAATGGGCGTTAAATTGCTAAACGTAAGGTTCTTTTCTTCTTTAATGGTCAAATTAAAAGCCAAGGGAAAGGTCCAAGCAGACACATCATAAAAAATGCTGTCTTTAAAAACGGTTCTCTCCTCAAAAATACTTTTTATCAAGCGGTATTGATTTTGTTGAAGTGGAACCACAAAACTTTCATCTAAAGAATCTGTAAAGACCTGAATGTCATGGGCAATAAGTAAGTTGCTCAATCGTATTGCCTTGGTTTTATCTTCTTTATAATCAAAGCGCAAAGCCTTTGTGGTCTCTTTTTGTGCAAGGATTAAAGCCGTTTCATAAAAATCGATTTGATGTTGCTTCAATTCTTCTTTAAGGGCAAAAGCACCATTCAAAGTAGAAAGCGAAGTGTTGAATTGATTGCGGATGGCAAAGGGGAAATGAACGACGCCGTTTTCGCCTTCGTGGGCTGCTCCTCTTGCACTGGCTTGTTCAAATAAAATGCCAATACAACCATTGAGGTCTGGATAAGTAGACCCTTTTCCAATAAAGAAATCGTCGAAGCGTTCTCCACTAAAATAGGAAGTGCCAATAGAGTCCAAAGCTGCTGCATGGTATTTTGCCAAATCGAGGGTTAATGTTTGATTTTCTTCGGGTGTATTGGGATTGGTTCTGGAGGCTACACCTGGCTGAAAAAAATAGGTCGCATCGGTATCCATTTCGTGGACATCTGTTAATACGTGGGGTTTCCATTGGTGAAAAGGTATGATTCTGGCTTGACTTTCTACTTGACTCAAAGCCGCCCAATCTCTGTTTAAATCAAACAAATAGTGGTTGGTACGACCGCTGGGCCAAGGCTCCCTAAAGTCAATATTTTGTCTGTCGGGATTCGTGGTGGTTGACTGATAGCGATTGGTCCAAGTAGCAAAACGCTGATAACCATCGGGATTCATACAAGGATCGAGTAGGACAACCGTTTCGGACAGTATCTGTTCTATGGTCTCTCCTTGTGCTGCTGCTAGGTAATATGCCATTAAAACGGCTGCGTTGCTGCCACTCGCTTCGTTTCCGTGAACAGTATAACCCAACCATACAATCAATGGGCTTTCTGCTTTGGTTTTTTCTTTGGTAAAAATTTTATTCAGGTGTGTTTTACGAATGCCTTCTAAATTTTGTTGATTTTCTTTATTGGTTATTTTTAATAAAACAAGCGGACGTTTTTCGTGGCTTTTTCCATATTCCTCCAAAGAAATCCTATTGGATGTTTGCGCCAAGTGTTTTAGGTAATAATAAATTTGGTCGTGCGATAGATGTTTGTCGCCTATTTCAAAGCCAAAAAAATCGAAAGGTGTGGTGATTGTTTGATCATAAGTAACCGTATTGGGCAAATAGTCACTCAACTTATTTTGTGCAGTTGTGGTAATGGAGAATAACAATAAAAGGGAAAAGCTTAAGAGGAAGGAAGTTGTACTCATTTGGTGGGAATTGAGAGTTGGAAGTTGGGAGTTAGATGTGTGAACAGTGTTTTAAAATTGAGCAAAATTCAGTCATTCATCCAGTGATGCTTCTAATAGGTACTTCTTGTAAAATAGTCTTTGCTACTTTTCTTGCAGCTCCACCTTTCCCCAACAATTGAGTCAAGACTAGATAACCTTGAGCGATTTCTTGTTTTTTGGAAGAATCGTTTAACAATTTATTTAGTTCCTTACTTACTTTATCTGTTGTAGCATTCATTTGAATCAATTCAGTAATGAGTGGGCGGTCCAATATTAGGTTGACCAAAGAGATGTAATCAATTTTTACCAAACGTTTTCCAATTTCATACGAAAGCCGATTTCCTTTATAAACCACTACTTGTGGAACATTAAACAGCGCAGCTTCTAGGGTTGCAGTCCCAGAAGTCACAACAGCTGCTTTTGATTTTTTGAATACGCCATAGGTGTCACCCATAATCAATGCAACATTGTTGGGCAAAGAAAAACTGTTGTAAAAGGCTTCTCCATTGGTTGGAACGCCCGCAATGATGAATTGTTCTTCGGGATAATTCTTGGCGACTTTCAGCATAAGCGGCAGCATCGTATTTATTTCTTGTTTGCGACTCCCTGGTAAAAATGCAATGTGTTCTCTTAGTGCGAATTGTTCTTTGTCTTTTTTAATAAAATCCAATAATGGATGACCTACATATTCCACCTCATAATCCCAGTTTTTTTCGAAATAATCTTTCTCAAAAGGCAATATTACAAATAATTTATCGACAAATTTTTTGATTTTTTTGACCCTATTGGCTTTCCAAGCCCAAACTTGAGGAGAGATGTAATAAAAAACAGGAATGTTGTGTTCTTTGGCAAAAGGCGCCATTCTCAAATTGAATCCAGGATAATCTATTAAGATGAGTGCATCGGGTTTAAAATCGAGCAGATCTTTTTTACAAAAAGAGAACAGTTTTTTTATGGTCGTTAAATTTTTCAACACCTCAACAAAGCCCATAAAAGCGGTTTCTTTATAGTGTTTGACCAATTGTCCTCCTGCCATTTCCATTTTTTCGCCACCCCAACAACGAATATGTAAATGTGGTACGAATAAAAAGAGTTCTTTTATGAGTTCACTACCGTGTAAATCTCCGGAAGCTTCACCTGCTATGATGTATAATTTCACAATTTAACTGTTTGTAATCTTCCTTAAATCAATATTGTTGTTTAAGAAGATATTTAATTTTTTGCTAAAACATAAACTTGCTCAAAATATGACTTTAAATTTTTACTACAATAGAAGACCTTATCTTTGCAGTTCATTATTTTTGCGGAACTTAAAAAAAGAGTTCTTTTTTGAGTTTTATTATAAATTTCACGTAAAACCTTATAAGGTTAAGATTCGTTACTAGAACTTAGACGGGTAGCCACTTAGACTTTGATATTGTTAGTATTCAATGTTTTATGATAAGCACTAGTGTCTAAATGTAAAAATAATTAAACTCTTTAATTTGCATTAAACAAGAATTTTTTCTTAGTTGTACGTAAACAATGACATTTTTTGTTTTATTGAGAATTGAAAAATTTATAAAATATAAAAAAGGTAGTCGTAAAACATAGTGTTGAATATAGCAATCCTATCTAATTTTAAGAAATTGTTAAGGCGGAATATACTCAGCTATACATAAGTTTTGATTTTGATTTAGGCTTGCTGTAGTTACTCAAAGTAATGAAAATAAAATAACAGAAATCCTATTTGGGTGCAATTTAAAATTTTATCATCTTTGCATAGTGTAATATGAACACAGTGAGTTTCTAAAAGAAATAGTTTTTCCTAAACTTTTGGGCACCATAATCACTTATTCATTATTGGAATTTCAATAAAATCAATAAAATCTGATTGCTGTTATTACAGCTCCGACTTTGTATTCACCGTTTGAGAATCGCTCTCAACTATTGAATATCGTAATATTAAGGTCATATTCTATTGTAGAATCTTGTGACAATATAAACAAATAGATAAGAAAATGAAAGCAGAAATAACAAGAGTAGGGGTCTTAACATCGGGAGGAGATGCTCCAGGTATGAATGCAGCTATAAGATCTGTTGTTAGAGCAGCTATCTTTTATAAAATGGAGGTTTTTGGTATCTTTGAAGGATATCGTGGATTGATCAATGGTGATGAATACTTTAAAAAACTGACTTCTAGAGATGTAAGTGGATTACTCAATCGGGGAGGAACTGTTTTGCGGTCTGCACGGTCTGAAGAGTTTAGAACAGAAGAAGGAAGAGCTAGGGCTTGGAAGAACATCCAAAAATATAAACTAGACGGTCTTATTGCCATAGGAGGTGACGGTACTTTTACAGGTGCCAATATTTTTGGTAAAGAGTACGATTTTCCCATTGTAGGTATTCCTGCGACCATTGACAACGACCTCAACGGTTGCGACTATACATTGGGATATGATACGGCAACTAATACCGCAGTAGAAGCTATTGACCGAATAAAAGATACGGCTTCTTCCCACAATCGTTTGTTTTTTATAGAGGTAATGGGTCGAGACAAAGGCTTTATTGCTTTGCGTAGTGCCATTGCGACAGGAGCAGAGCAAATCATTATTCCAGAAACAAATATAACGGTTGACAAACTGATTCAAACATTGGAGTACAGCACCGAAAACAAGAAAACGTCTAATATTGTAATTGTAGCAGAAGGAGGAGGAAGTGCTATGGAAATAGCCAATGAAGTAAAGGCACGCACCAATGGAAATTATGATATTAAAGTAACGGTCTTAGGACATTTACAGCGTGGAGGCAGCCCCACTTGTTTTGATCGCATACTTGCCAGTCGTTTGGGTGTGTTGGCGGTAGAAGGCTTGATGAAAGGCGAAAGAGATGTAATGGTGGGATTGATTAATAGAAAAGTCCGTTTTACACCTTTGCAGTCGGCAATAAGTGGTGATCGTGAAATAGATGAGGAATTGCTTCGTGTAGACAGTATTCTTGCGATATAAGCGTTTTTAGTATACTAAGTAGTCTGACAAAAATAACTTAACAATTCTCTGTCATTCTTTTGGTGACTTAATTGTTGTGATTTTTCCACGTAGCTAAGGCTATGCGGTAAAATAACGCCTCATAAGGCACTCAAAATAATTGGCAGTTAATTGTCAACTTATTTTTGTCAGACTACTTACTTAGTTTTTTTTTACTAAAACTAAAAAAAATCAGAGTAGAACCAACAAATTAAAAAAGCAGCCATTTTATGGCGTACAATGTTTAGTGTTAAAATGACAGTTTTTAGCTTGTAAATTTATTTTATTCAAGCTGATTGTTAAAACAAAGGAAAGAAAGAATTTAAAGAAAATGATATTAGTAGCCGATAGCGGAGCAACAAAATGTGATTGGATGACTGCCACACCCGATCACAAAAGCTCGACAATAAACACAATGGGTTTTAGCCCGTTTTTTCATACCAGAGATTTTATTGCCGAAAAAATACTGGAGAATGCGCAGTTGGCTGATATTCGACATAAGGTCGATGCTGTTTTCTATTATGGAACGGGATGTTCTAGTGATGATAGAAAAAAACTCATCAAAGACAGCTTGCAAAGTGTTTATGAGAAAGCAGATGTATTGGTAGACCACGATTTGTTGGGAGCGGCATTGGCCGCCAATCTAGGGAAAGAAGGAATTGCATGCATTTTGGGGACAGGTTCTAATTCTTGTTACTATGATGGTGAAAAAATTTACGAAGCGGTTCCTGCACTTGGGCACAAAATGGGAGATGAAGGCAGTGGTGCTTATTTTGGTAAAAAACTACTTGCCTTATATCTCTACAAACGCTTGCCGGCTTACATTCACGAAGTATTAAGAGACGAATATAAATTGACCAAAGAAGGCATTTTTCAAGTGGTGTATCACGAAGGGCATGAAAATGTGTACTTTGCTTCTTTTATGAAATCACTCTCTAATCATAAAGACGATCCGTGGGTTATTGATTTTATGTACAAAGGACTCTATAAGTTCGCCGACATTCATATTTCTTGCTACGACAACTACAAAGAAGTTCCAGTTAATTTTGTGGGTTCTATAGCCCATTATTTTCGCCACATCTTAGAGAAAGTTGCCGACGATATGGGCTTTACCATTGGTCGTATAGAGCGCAAACCTATTTTTAGTATGGTCGATTATCATCTTGCACAATTAGCGATTTAGTGGTTTAGCGTTTTTGGGGTTTAGTGATTTGGTATTTTAGCTTTATCGACAATTCTAAACCCCTAAAGTTCCAAATCACTAAAACTCTAATCCTCTAAAATTCTAAATCCCTAAGTTCAATATGCTTAATCATTCTTTAAGAAAACTTACTTCTGTTGTTGAAACAACCAATGGTCTTCATTTAGAAACGGCTCAAGAAAAAGTAGCCATTACTACTTATGCCGATAATTGTATTCATCTTTATTTTGATAAAAAGGAGGTGTTTGAACCTAGGCATTCTTATGCAGTGGTGGGTACTCCACAAGAAGTAGCGCTTGATTTTACCGAAAGCAAAAAGAACATTTCACTAAAAACAAAAAAACTAACAATAGCGATTGACAAAAAGTCATGTCGTTTTAGCTTTTTTGATAAAAAAAATCAGCTCCTCAACGAAGATGATTTTGCAACATCTTGGTTGGGAAGCGAAGTGACTTGCTATAAAAAACTACAAGAAGGCGAACGTTTTATAGGCTTGGGTGAAAAAACAGGAGGCTTAGATCGTCGTGGGCAAGCTTTTGTGAACTGGAATACCGACAGCTTTGGCTTTGGAGATGGAAGCGATCCTTTATATGCCAGCCTTCCTTTTTATATGGGTATTTTTGAAAACCGTTTTTATGGTATTTTCCTAGACAGCTCCTGTAAAAGTAAATTTAATTTTGGTGCCGCCAATCATCGTTTTGCCAGCTTTAGCCTCGAAGGTGGACCAATGAGTTACTTCTTTATGACAGGCGATTCCATTGCCGAAATTATTCAAACTTATTCTGATTTAACAGGTTATTTAGAACTCCCACCAAAATGGAGTTTGGGCTATCAACAATGTCGTTACAGCTATTATCCAGAATCAGAAGTTAGAACACTCGCACAAAATTTTAGAGACAAGCAAATTCCCGTTGATGTTTTGCATTTCGACATCCATTATATGGACAAATACAAAGTCTTTACTTGGGACAAAGAACGTTTCCCCGATCATAAAAAACTGATTGCCGATTTGCGTGAAATGGGTATGGAATCGGTCTTGATTTTTGATCCAGGAATTAAAGTAGAAGAAGGCTATGAGGTGTACGATACAGGATTGAAAAAAGACGTTTTTGTAAAATACCCAGACGGCAAAAACTACGAAGGCGATGTCTGGCCTGGAAAATGTCATTTCCCAGATTTTACGGCAAAGAAAACCCGAAAGTGGTGGGGCAAATATATTGCTAAACAAACCAAAGAAGGCTTAAAAGGATTTTGGTGTGATATGAACGAACCAGCAGCTTGGGGAAAAGAAATTCCAGACCTTATTGAGTTCGATATGGATGGTCGTAAAAGCAGCCACAAAGAAGCCCACAATGTATATGGTCTTCAAATGGCAAAAGCGACCAAGGAAGCCGCTTCCGCTGCAGCAGGTAAGCGAACGTTTGTACTGACCAGAGCAGCCTTCTCTGGAATTCAACGATACGCAGCATTGTGGACAGGAGACAATGTGTCTGATGAAAACAATATGTTGTTGGGAGCCCGTATGGTGGCCAATTTAGGATTGGCTGGCGTCGCCTTTTCGGGTTATGATGTCGGTGGTTTTGTGGGGCAACCCTCTCCAGATTTATATGCTCGCTGGATTGCTTTAGGGGCATTTGCTCCTTTTTATAGGACGCATACTATGATCAATACAGGGAGTTGTGAGCCTTGGTCTTTTGGAGAGAAAACAGAAGAAATTGCACGGAATTATATCAGCTTACGTTACCGCTTGATGCCTTATTTGTATTCAGCATTTTACGAAGCGACTCAAACAGGAATGCCTGTTGCACGATCGTTGGTCTTGTATTATCCAGAAGATGGAAATATTTATGCACCACAAAATTCAAACAACTATTTGTTTGGTGATTCGCTGATGATTTGCCCCGTTAAGCCAAGTCAACAAATGGCAAAAATCTATTTCCCGGAAGGGAAGTGGTATTCGTTCTTTAACGATACGCAGTTTGATGGTGGACAAGAAATATTTATGGATACGCCATTGGATATGTTGCCTGTTTTTGTAAAAGAAAGTGCCATTATTCCAGAACAAAGCCTAACGCAAACGACTAAGGAATTACCAGAAGATATTTTGAAAATTCACGTCTATAAAGGTAGGAAAAACAACAGCTATGTCTATTATGAAGACGACGGCGCTTCTTTTGATTATCAAGACGAAAAATTCTTTAAGAGAACCATAAATTATCAAGCAAGAGCCAAGAAAATAATTTTTGATAAAAAAGAAGGGAAATCCAAAAGTCATTTCTCCAAAATTAAATTATATCTCCACGGTTTTTCTTCATTAAATGAAGTGACTATTAATGGTAAAAATAAGAAACTAAAGACCGATAATTACGAATTTATTTATCCAATTTCTAATTTTGATCCTTGGGAATCTGCTCCAGATACCAGTAAAACCATTTTTGACTTGCCTTATGTGGAGTTTAGAAATGGCATAGGGGAGATTGTTGTGGAGTGGTAGGTTTAGGATTGTAGATTTGTTTGAGAATCCTCACAAAGGTTTTTTGAAACAACCATTACTTAGGGATATTCAGAAGTAGGCTACCCGTCTAAAGTTGCCGAACTGCTTCGTTGCATGTACCCCTCGAGCGTAACGGTCCGCCACTGCGGTCGAGGGGTGGATTTGGTAAAATATTAGATAATCAGAAATCACCCAATTTTTTCAACAACAGCACAAAATTCATCTACTCTTCTGTTTAATAAAATTAAAGAATCTTCAGAGACATTTTCTTTCATTTGAATATTGCGTATGATGGTAAACAGTCTTTGAGTTTCTTCTAATGAAACACCAGATTTATCTGCCAGTGAGCGATAAAAATCTTCTTCATATCGGATGTCATAAATACGCAAACGATTTCGGACATAATCAAAAAAGTAATTGACTTTTTTATCTGCTAAATTTTTATGATCGTTTTTATTCAAATATAAAGCAGACAAGGTTTCCACAAACTCAACGGTTGTGTTTTTGGGAGGTGTTACAATTGGAATGACTCTTTGTCGTCGTCGTCCCTCAAAAATAAGTAGTAACGGAATGGCAAGTAAGGTCATATAGAGCAACCACTTTAAAGGCTCGTTGCTGAGAATATAGCGCAAAGGTGTTTGAGATTCGCCTCGCCCAACTTTATAATATTCGTCCCACCAAATACGCTGCTTAGGGGAATGCAACAGGGCAAGACTGACGTATTCGTCCATATTTCCTGTTTCATCTAAAATATTGTAATTGGTAAAAGCAAAAGGAGCAGAATTGAAATAAAAAGTGCCTTCGCCATAAGGGAATTTAAGGAAATTGGGGCGACCAAATTGGTCGGCTCCTAAAATTTGTACATCGGTCGAATCAAAATTAGAGAAGGTAGAACCTCCATTTCGTTTTTTTAGTCTATAGCCATCGGGCGCATATAAATCACAACTGATAAAATTAATTCCCTCAAAATCTCCTTGACCTTCTGTCCAAACTTCGGAATGCTTTTCCTCTTCTTCAATAAACCAATCCATTCCTCTAAATTGAGTTGCCAGCTTAAAGGTATCTGCATTGATGTCGCTAAAACTATTCCCTCCTAAAAAAATATCTTGTGCAACAATGAATACCGTATTGCCCCTTTCAACAAACTCCATCAACAGCTCCGAGTCAAAGGATTCAATGGCAAAACGATTGTTTATAAAGAGATAGGTAATGGGTTCCTCATCGTCTTCCCAATCACGCAATTGATTGTAAATGGGCTGCTGTATAACTTTGGTGGTTTGCTCTGGAAATAGGTCGTTCAACTGATTGTATAGTACATAATTCCCATAAGGAATTTTATCGTCTTTAGAAAAAGTCGGGTTCCAGTTGATTGGTTTGGGCTTGCTCATTTCTATGAAAACCATCCCAATCACTAACAAAACGAGAATAATATAAGGTAGGTTTGTACGTAGAAATTTCATTGTTGGGCTTTTAGCAGTTTAGTGTTTTAGGGGTTTTATTGTTTTAGGGGTTTTAGTGTTATGGTGAAATTAAAAACGTCCTAAACCTCTAAGTTCCTAAACTCCTAAACCCCTAAAAATACTACTTTTTCTTTTTATAAGGAAAACGCTCTGCGGCCTTTTCATTCAACAAAGAAATTACCTCATTGGCTGGATTGTTAAAATTGGCTGCTTCCTCAAAAGAAAGCGACCACAAAACCACACCAGAATCACCATCTATGAGTTTGTATTCTGCAAAAATATCGTTGGATTTCTTTAAGTCTTGTCCGCCTATTAATGGCTTAATGTCTTTGGTTAAAATACTCAACAATTTAGAAAGTCTGTCAATACCATAAGAAACAATATCCGAAAAATAACGTCTTTTTTCTATTCTGGATTTGACTACTGCATCTACGCCCAAAACTTTCGCCATTTCTTCAGGCGTTTTTTTCCACGATTCCTGGATACTCATCGTTTTCAAAATCAGGTCATTGGTTTCGTCAACCGTCAATATTTTTATAAAAGGACCTTTTTTGGTATTGGCTTTTCTACGGTAAAGCTCATTGAACAACGAAGACTGAAAGGCACGACTTTCGGCTGCTTCTAAGGCAGCTATATCTTCGGGTTTTACATCTAAAATTGGAACGCCTGAAAAGACCATTTCTACAGGTAGTATGGCAACCGTTTCGTGATCTTTGGTTTCACTTTTGAATGTCTTTAACTGGTAATAGTCTCGGCTACAAGACAAAACACAAAAGCCGATGGTCAGTAGGAGGAATACTTTTTTCATAGGATAAATTTACAAACTATTTTTAGGATGAAATTAAGAGGTATGGGTCACAAACTTAAAGTCAATGAGTAGCCATTCAAAAGTCCATCCATCATTCTCTAATAACCAAAACTTTTTTATCGGTTTCATCCCATTTCAAAATAGTAGAAGGCTTTTGAATACCCGTTTTTTGGGTTTCAACTTTCGTGTCAACAACATAATCCATTTGCTTTTTTAAATCCAAAGGGATGTCCTCAAAGGAAGTAGGAGAGGGTTGACCGCTTATATTGGCAGAAGTAGAGACAATGGCTTCGCCCATTTCATCAATCAGTTCATTACAAAATAAATCATTGACAATACGAATACCAATGCTGCCATCGGGTCCCCGTAAGTTGGATGAAAGATGATGGGCTTTGGGGTAAATGACGGTTGTCGGATGACTTTGATTGCCTAATAAAGAAAGCAACTGCTCATCTAGTTTGCCCACATAATGTTCGAGCATCGTCAAACCATTTACCAATACAATAAAAGCCTTATGATCGGGTCTTTGTTTTATTTTGTAAAGTTGTCGAATGGCTTTGTCAGAAGAAACCAAACAACCCAATCCCCAAATGGTATCGGTTGGGTAAAGAATGGTTCCTTCACTTCTTAAGACCACAGCCGTTTTTAATATTTCTGTCTTCAATATTGCGCTAATTGATTTGCAATTTTATACCACCAACTTTCATCATTAAAACGCTATTCCAAGCGTCAAATCAACATAATAATTTAAATTCTGTAATTTTATTTCACTGGTATTTGCAAAATTAGCGAGAATTTTTTGCTTAAATTCATTGTAAGTCAATGTTGCTTCTGTCCCCAGCCTTATTACTTTAAACAACCGAACATTTAACCCCAACAAAACGCCTGCACTTGCCACTAAGTCTCCATTTTGTATATTCTGGTTGATGATGGATGAACCCGTTTGGATTTCATCTTCTCCAACAAAAGTTATGGGCAATACAAAGCCAGGGTAAATATCAAATGCGCCAACTAGAAAGTGCTTTTCTACCCCCAAAAAGAAAGTAAAATCTCTTCTTAGTGCATCGTAATCAAAAGAAGAGGCTTGGGATATCTGATAATCTAAATCCTTATAACCTGCACCCAATCGAAGAGCAATCCCTTTGATACTGTACAAACGAGCATTTAAACTGACAGAGCTTTCATCTATATAACCATATAAACTCGATGAAGAATTTAATGGCTCATATTCTGTAAATACCCGATAATTCGCTGTAAGGCTAAATCTTGGAGTGTCGTGGCTAGAACTATAGTGACGGAGCAAACTGCTGCTTTGATACAGGCCACTTTGTTGATTATTAGATGTCAAAAATGAAAGTCCAGTTCCCGCCATCAGATGGCTTCCCATAAATAAGAGGGAGATGAGTATGAGAATTCTTGCCATAGTGTGTTTCTTTTTTCTTTAATAAAATCAATTATGATTGGGCGTCTACTTATTTTTAAAGTCCCAATTCTTTTCTATAGACGCCGGAAAAGCTTATTTGTTGGAAAGTGCTTGTCTAATTTACGGAATCTTGTCATTAGTTGTTCAAAATTAGCATAAAACGTACTTACATTGCAATAAATTGAATGTAAAAGTTTTTTGGTTCTGAATAATTAAAAAGGAATATACTGGATAGATGTAAAATAGGTGGGTAAATTTTTACCCCAAAATAGGCAGTTTTTCAGGAGTTTATAGAAACTTTTAAAACATACTTGTCAGAATGGAGGGACCATCATTTAAAAAGAAAATAATTTTAGAGCTAATGTGTCAAATCATAAGCACAGGAACATAATTAATTATGTTCCTGTGCTTACATCTAATTAACCTATTCCAAAAGCTTGCCACTAAAATCAGCAATCTCAGAAGTATCATCAATGGCTTTTTTCAATTCTGGGCTCAATGGATTGACTTTATGTTTTGTTACGATTGCCTTTCTATTGGCATCCCAATGAACTTCAAAATTGACTAAAAACTCCTTGTTGTTGGTTGCTTTATAATCACTTCGCTGATGTGCCCCTCTGCTTTCTTTTCTTTCGATAGCCGATAAAATAGTGGCTTCTGCAGAAGCAAGAGAACCTTCAAGGTCAAAAGCCAACATTAGATCTTCAAAGCCTTCGGAATCTGGTCTGACATCCAATTCTTTTGTAGCCTCTCTGATTTCATTTATTTTCGACATTCCTTTTTGTAGCAATTTTTCATCCCTTACGACACCACAACATTCCCACATCGCATCTCTCACAGATCTCTGTAAAGGTCTTGCTACAATATCACCAGTTTTTAGAAAAGCATTGATACCATCATGTGCTCGGTCGATAACAGCCTTGGATCTAATTTGCTTTAGTAAATTGATGGAACGGTCAGCTGCGGCACGACCAGCACGTTTCCCAAAAATCAAAATCTCTGCCAATGAATTCCCACCCAATCTATTTGCCCCATGCAAACCACCAGCGACTTCACCTGCTGCATACAATCCCTCTATGTTTGTTGCATGTTCCTCGGGGCTCACTAGAACACCACCCATTGAATAGTGAGCAGTAGGTGCCACTTCCATAGGTGATTTTGAAATATCTAGCATCAAAGTATCAAGAAATTTTCGATACATACGGGGGAGCTTTTCTATAATAAAATCTTTTTCTCTGTGTGAAATGTCCAGATATACACCCTCATTTTCAGTCCCTCTTCCTTCCATTATCTCTGTATAATTGGCCATGGCTACTTTATCTCGCGTCGATAACTCCATACGTTCTGGGTCGTATTTAGCCATGAAACGTTCCCCTTTGCTGTTTTTTAAATGTCCACCTTCACCTCTAACTGCCTCTGTCACAAGAGAACCTGCAATTGTCTCTGGAATTACCATTCCAGTAGGGTGAAATTGCACCTGTTCCATATCTGTCAAGGTACAGCCAGCTTTTAAGGCGAGGTAAAAACCATCTCCAGTATTCTCATTTCTCCGTGAAGAACTCTTTCGCCAAATTCTGGTGTGACCACCCGCAGCGAGAATCACTGAATCAGCCAAGAAAACCGTTCGCTCGCCAGTATTGATGTCAAAAGTCATCGCTCCAAAACAAGTCTTGTCACGAACCAATAATTCGGTAACATATTGCGAATCGTGAATAGGTATTTTAAGTTCCTGTGCTTTTTTAATCAAAGAAAACAGAATAGATCTCCCCGTATAATCTCCAGAGTAACACGTACGTCTATAAGTATGTGCGCCAAAATAACGTTGGTCCAAACGACCATCTGGTAGGGTAGCAAAGTTGGCGCCCCACTCGTGAATTTCACGGACCAAATCAGGAGATTCCTTCGCCATCAATTCAACTGTTCTTGGATCTGAAAGAAGGTAGCCTTCAATCATCGTATCAGCAAAATGTTGCTGCCAATTGTCTTTTGGATCTACATTGCCCAATGCTGCATTTATGCCACCTGCTGCAAGTACTGTATGAACATCCTCTTTTTTTCGCTTACCAATGACGGTTACCTCTACACCAGCCATTTTAGCTTCGATTGCTGCTCTCAGACCAGCTCCTCCACTACCGATGATGAGTACATTGGAGATTTGAGTATTATGTTTTTTGATTGTAGACATGTGCTTGAGAATTAAATAATAGTTTTGATGTTTTTTACCTTTCTTTATATCATACCTAACACCGTTTTATCGTTAAATGTTTGTCTTTTTTCAAAATTACGAAGCTAATAATGGCTATAAATTAAATTCATATAATGCAAAAACGGGTAGCCATTATTTGTACGTACTCAATACTTGTCAAAAAACACACCACCTGTCATTTCGACCTTGTGGAGAAATCTATCATGAGTAGTCATTTTTAGATTTCTCCACAAGGTCGAAATGACAGAAGGTGACGGTTATTGAGTACGTATCATTATTTGCATGATGCCTTAATAAAATGAGTGTGTAACAAATTAGTTGAGTTCTAATATGTTTTTCACAAAATGCAGCAAAATTACAGAAGCGGAGGCTCGCCTGTATATGAGGCAAACGGCTTTGAGCGCAGCCGTTATACAGGCTAGATTTTTGCCGCTTCGGCGATCCGATTTCTTTTTTTCGACTGGGGAGTCGCACTCTGAAAAAGAAAGGCCCGCCCGGCAAGGGCAACATAACACGTGCCGTAACAGGTTTCCACTAATTTGTTACACACTCTAATAAAATATGATTACTTTTGATGCTCTTTTTATCCATTTATCTATTCCTATTTTTTAATTATAAGTTAAATTAAATTTGCATCGCATTTTATTATTTAACAAGTAATATCGAATGCCCCTAAAAGTAATTTAGGCGATCTTGATATTTTAATGCAATAAAATTTTTATGAAAAAAATTGTCGTAACAGGAGGAATGGGTTTTATTGGTGCTCATACAGTAGTGAGTTTGCTGGAACAACAGTATGAGGTAATCATTTTAGATAATTTGGTCAATGCTCGTTTGGAAACTTTAACAGGCATTGAGGCAATCACCGCCAAACGACCAGCTTATTACAATATTGATATGTGTGATGCTTCAAAACTTGATGCTTTTTTTAAGGAGCAAGGCGATGTAGAAGCGGTCATCCATTTTGCTGCTCTTAAAGCTGTAGGCGAATCGGTAGAGAAGCCGCTATTGTACTACCACAACAATATGGTCGGACTGATCAACCTATTGATGTCCATGCAGAAATACGAAGTGTCTAAGCTGGTATTCTCTTCTTCGGCAACTGTTTATGGCGAACCCGATAGTTTGCCCATCACCGAAGAAAATACCACAAAACCAGCCATGTCGCCTTATGGCAATACTAAGAAAATTGCCGAGGACATTATTCGTGATCTGACTAATGCAGACAAAAAGTTTAACGCCATTTCATTGCGCTATTTTAATCCAATAGGTGCCCACGCTTCCGCTAATATAGGAGAATTGCCCAATGGTATTCCAAATAATTTAATGCCTTATATTACCCAAACAGCCATCGGTCTTAGAAAAGAATTGATGGTTTTTGGTGGCGATTATAATACACCAGATGGAACTGCTGTTCGGGATTATATTCATGTAGTTGACTTGGCAGATGCCCATGTTAAAACCTTAGAACGAATGTTTGTGGGCAAGCAAAAAAATAATTATGAAGTATTTAATTTAGGAACAGGTAAGGGAAGTACTGTGCTTGAAGTCATCAAATCTTTTGAACGGACTACGGGTGAAAAAATACCCTATAAGATTGTCGGCAGACGAGATGGTGATGCAGAAAGTACCTATGCTGCTACTGACTTAGCCAATAAAGAACTGAATTGGAATGCCCAATACAACCTAGATGATATGACTAAGTCTGCTTGGAATTGGGAACGTGCAGTTCGTAAAATCAAATGAGTGATAAAGCATAAAATTATGAATTTTTTATTATGAAAAATAATCAAATAACGATACAAGCTCCCGGAAGAATAAATCTAATAGGGGAGCACACCGATTACAATGGCGGATTTGTATTGCCAGCAGCAATTGATAAAAAGACGGTCTTTACCCTTCGTAAAAATACGACAAACAACATTAACTTTGAAGCATTAAATGTAGGAGAACGCTTTTCATTTGATGCGACATCCTTTTCTCCGCTAGATGGTGGTTGGCAAAATTATGTAATGGGTGTCGTTCACGAATTGCAAAAAATAGGTGCTCCCATTATAGGTTTTGATGCCAAATTTGAAGGTGATGTGCCCATAGGCAGTGGCATGAGTTCTTCGGCTGCATTGGAGTGTAGTTTGGCCGTTGGATTAAATGAATTGTTTGATTTGAAACTTGACAAATGGCAGTTGATCAAAGCTTGTCAAATGGCGGAACATAATTTTGTGGGAATCAAGTGTGGCATTATGGATCAATTTGCCAGTGTAATGGGTAAAAAGAACCAAGCGATGTTGCTAGATTGCCAATCGCTCGATTATCAACACATTCCATTGGCGTTGGAAAACTACCAATTTTTATTGTTAAACACCAATGTCACACATTCCTTGGCTTCCTCGGAATACAATACCCGACGACAAGAGTGTGAAACAGGGCTTAAATTGATTCAAGAATCATATCCAGCTGTTACTTCCTTTAGGGAGGTCGCTTTGGAGCAGTTACAATCACTTATAAAGCAAATGCCAGAAGTGGTTTTTAACCGTTGTCTGCATGTTGTTACAGAAAATAGAAGGGTGCTTAAAGCAGTAGAGTCTTTAAAACAAAATGATTTCCAATTATTGGGGGAACTGATGTATCGTTCTCATTTGAGTTTGGATAAAAATTACAATGTCAGTTGTCCAGAGTTGAACCATTTGGTCGATTTAACAACAGATAAAGATTTTATTTTGGGCAGCCGTATGATGGGTGGTGGTTTCGGAGGCTGTACCATCAATTTAATTGAAAAAAGGGAAACGGAACAATTCATAGAATGGATTGCCCCTAAATATCGTAAGCAATTCGGACTAGACGTTACACCCTACATTGTCAATACTGCCGATGGTGCAGGTGTTCTATAAAAACATTCAACCTGTCACCTATCATTATTCCCATCATCACTCACTCTTTAACCATAAAAAAGATGTCACTAGATTTTTCAAACGATCCACATAGAAGGTACAATATATTAACAGGCGAATGGATATTGGTTTCACCACATAGAACCAAAAGACCTTGGCAAGGGAAAGTAGAAAAACGCTCCGACGAAGTGCGTCCCAATTATGATCCAAGCTGTTATTTGTGTCCAGGAAACGTTCGAGCAAATGGCACGTTGACGCCCAAGTATGAAGATACATATGTTTTTGACAATGACTTTGGTGCGCTCTTACCTACTACTTCTGATGATGCTTATAAAAATGGTTTGTTGGTTGCCGATGGGGAAAAGGGAATCTGTCGGGTAATCTGTTTTTCTCCCAACCACGCATTGACTTTACCTGATATGAAAGTAAATGATATTAAAAAAGTTGTCGATTTGTGGCAAAAAGAATACGCAACTTTGGGTGCATTGCCTTACATTAATCACATTCAAATTTTTGAGAACAAAGGTGCAACAATGGGTTGTAGCAATCCGCATCCACATGGGCAAATTTGGGCGCAAAAATCCATTCCTCAGGAAGTCATCAAGAAAAGTACGCAACAGAAAATATATTGGGACAAAAACAAAAGCAGTCTGTTAAAGGATTATATTGAACAAGAGCTTGCCTTGGATGAAAGAATAGTAGCAACCAATGAGCATTTTGTTGCCTTGGTTCCTTTCTGGGCGGCTTGGCCTTATGAAGCAATGATTGTCCCACGAAGACATCTTCAAAATATTTCTCAGTTTACAGAAGAGGAAAAGCAAGGATTTGCAGCCATTCTGCAAAATCTAACCAAGCGATTCGATATGGTTTTTGATACTTCTTTTCCCTATTCTTCGGGAATACATCAATCGCCTACCGATGGACAAACACATCCTGAATGGCATTGTCATATGAGCTTTTATCCGCCATTATTGCGTTCAGCAACGATTAAGAAGTTTATGGTGGGCTACGAAATGTTTGGGAATCCTCAAAGAGACATCACCGCCGAAATGGCTGCCGATACTTTAAAGAGTTTTGAAGTTAAAGTTTGAACTTAAATTTACTCCTTAAAATAAGCCCTTCTTAAATTCATCTCATCACCAACACGAATAAAAGAACCTCGTACTTTTTGTAAGATGACATAATTTAAAGGAGCTTCTTCTTTGGATTTGAAAAAGAAATTATTGCGATTGACAATGCGTTCGATAACGATATAAGTTTGTCCTTCATAAGTCCATTCCTTGCCAAAAAAATGTTTGTCGGAAAGTCCGTAAAAACCTTGTTCATAAGTTTCACCATCGCATTCAACAGCCGATATTTCTTGGTGGTTAAACAATTCAAAATCTTTACCATCATAAAAATGAACGTATGCTTTTGTATCAATACTAAATTCATTTCTAAAGTCCATCGGTTGTAAAAACCCTTTGCCTGTATATACTTTGCCACGAGCTGTTATTTTCATGGGTTTCCAATTTAAGTACTTCATCGGATTGTCCATATTGTATAAATCCACTAGATACATAATGACCCTAAAATCTCTGCTTTCATAACGCCCTGTGGCTCGAGCAACCTCCATAAAATAAGGCTGGTCAGACATTACTTGCATCAGATTTTTTACTTTACGAAGCCCATTTATTTCACCTTGATTGTTGGCAACTGCCATGGTATAATTTGGCAGCGACTTATACTGTTCATTAATGATTTTAGAATTGTCATAAACGGTCAATTTTCCCTTTCTTACAATCCGCAACAAATCATCAAAGCCATCTACCCAAACAAATTCCGAAGTGTCCTTTTTACTAGAAACACCTCTCTCTGCACCAGCTAAAGTAAGGGTGCGAAACATCACCACCGGAATTTTTTGTACGCCATCAAGTTCGTTGTCTTTTACCATAAAATAAGGAACCCCATTATTGGCTGGGAGATATTTGAAACTGCCTTTTATCTGTAAATCAGTTTTTAATACCGCTACACCATCGTGCCAATCATACTTGACCTTATCTTGTGCCAAAAGCAAACAGGGTGCACTCAAGAACAACAAAAGTAAAAAAGAAAATTGTTTCATCAAAAGTTTTAATTTAATAAAAAGCAGCAACAAGTTTTAGCAACAAAACATACACAATACAGAACATTCCCACATTCAATCATTGAATAATCGCATAATCCAACACATCATCGACCGTATCTACATAAACTATTTTCAGTCCTTTTAGATAATCTTGGTCGATTTCGAGTACGTCTTTTTCATTCTTACGACAAAGCAAAACTGTTTTCATACCAGAACGTTTTGCCGCAAGTATTTTTTCTTTAATCCCACCAACTGGAAGGACCTTACCCCTTAGCGTAATTTCACCAGTCATAGCCAAACGAGGACGTACTTTTATATTGGTAAAAGCCGAAGCCATAGCTGTAAACATCGTAATTCCAGCACTGGGACCATCCTTAGGAATGGCACCTTCTGGAATGTGAATGTGGATTTCCTGTTTGTTAAAAACACTGGGATTTAATCCCAATGATTCGTGGTTTGCCTTCAAATAGCTATAAGCAGTCGCAGCCGATTCTTTCATAACATCACCCAAATTTCCAGTGAGTTTAATGCCTCCTTTATTGGATTTGGTTAAATTGGTTTCTATAAAAAGCAATTCGCCACCCACACTTGTCCAAGCAAGCCCAATGGCAACACCAGCAGGATGTTTTTCGGTGAAAATGGTACTGTCAAAAGAAGGTTTGCCCAATAGGTCTTCTACGACTTCTGGACGAATAGATTTCTCATATTTCTCTTTTAATACCACCGATTTGGCAATACGACGCATAACAGCAGCAATCTTACGATCCAATTCCCGAACACCAGATTCACGGGTATAACCATAAATGAGTTTTTCCAATCCTTTTTTGGTAAAACGCACTTGCTTTTTTGACAAGCCGTGGTTGGTAAGCTGACGTTTAACCAAATGGTTTCGAGCAATCTCTATTTTTTCTTCCAATGAATAACCACTGACATGAATGATTTCCATTCTGTCTCGCAATGCCGGCTGAATTTCATCCAAACGATTGGCAGTAGCAATAAACATGACTTTGGACAAATCGTATTCGGTTTCTAAGTAATTGTCATAAAAAGCATGATTCTGCTCAGGGTCCAATACTTCGAGTAATGCCGACGAAGGATCGCCTCTAAAATTGTTGCCCACTTTGTCTATTTCATCCAAAATAAAAACAGGATTAGAAGAGCCCGCTTTTTTAATGGATTGAATGATTCTACCAGGCAATGCACCAATGTAGGTTTTACGATGCCCTCTAATTTCTGATTCATCATGTAAACCACCAAGCGACATACGAACGTAAGAACGGTTCAAAGCTGCTGCAATGGATTTACCCAAAGAAGTTTTACCAACACCTGGAGGACCTACAAAACACAAAATAGATGCCTTTAAATCTCCTTTCAACTTAAGCACCGCAAGATATTCTATGATGCGTTCTTTAATTTTTTCAAGACCGTAGTGTTCCCTGTCTAAAACTTTTATGGCTCTTTTTAAATCAAAATTATCTTCGGTATATTCATTCCACGGCAACTCCAATAAGAGGTCTAAATAGTTGAGTAAAATGGAATATTCGGCAACCGCAGGATTCATTCTTTGAAGACGCTGGGTTTCTTTTTGGAAAATCTTTTGGACGTCCTTTCCCCACTTCTTTTCCTTCGATTTTTTGATAATTTCCTCCAGCTCTTGAGACTGAGATTGTCCACCCAATTCTTCTTGAATGGTTTTCATTTGCTGATTGAGGAAGTAGTCTCTTTGCTGCTTATCAATGTCAACCCTTACTTTATTGGCAATTTGATTTTTCAACTCCGTCATTTGCAACTCTTGATTGAGGAACTGCAACAATTTTTCGCACTTCTCATTCATATCGTGAATCTCAAGCAGCTTTTGCTTATCCTCAATGCTGATGTTCAGGTTAGACGCAATAAACGAAGTCAGAAAAACAGGGTCGTCTACATTTTTAAGAACCATTCCTGCTTCAGAAGGGATATTGGGTGAAATTTCAATAATCTTAAAAGCAAAGTCTTTTATGGAATCCATCAACGCAAGCATCTTTGGATTTTTGTTGACTTTTTCTTCTTCTATTAAGTCAATTTCAGCTAAAAAATAAGGCTCTTCTTTAAGAACCGATTTGGTATTAAATCGTTTTTTTCCTTGAATGATTACAGTATTGCTTCCATCAGGTAATTTGAGACTTTTTATAATACGAGCAACCGTTCCCGTTTGGTGAAGGTCTGATAATTCTGGTTCTTCTATTTCAGGATCATTTTGTGCAATAACCCCAATATACTTATTCTTTTTGTTGGCAGCTTTTATAGCACGAACAGACTTATCCCGTCCCACAGTAATAGGTATGACCACCCCAGGAAACAACACCGAATTGCGCAAAGGCAATAAAGGCAACTCATCGGGTATAATATCGTCTTCTGAAGAAGCATTTTCTTCAATAGGTATGAGGGGTAAAAATTCTATATCTTCGTCCAAAATATGTCTGTTTTTTGCTTGCGAAAAAAAAATTGTCAATTTGGACAATGATCGTTTCCTCGTTTCTTTATTATGAGTACTAAAGGTATTATAATTTCAATGATTGTGCCAACAAACTGTGGTAAAAGCTTTTTGGTGGAAATAGTTCTTTTTATCCATAAATGACACTCTTTTTTTATTTAGGTATTGTTTTTAATGACCAAATGACAGCTTATTAATTCATACTGTCATCTTGACCAATGGTTCGGATAATAATTAAACAACCTCTTGGTTGTCTAGGTTTTAGTTGAAAATTTGGCAACTTTAGACGGGTAACCTAAAATTTAGAATCATCTGTTGGCTCTAAACAATAATAAAGCATACCTTTACGTATTTGAATAGGAGGTTTTTTTTTATGAAAATTTCATAATGCTTTAATCGGAACGCTATTTGTTCTCTATTACCAAAGACCATTTTATTAAAAACAGTTCATGGAATTAAATTTAATTATAGATATCTTGAAAATCGTTTTGCCAGCAGGAATGGTGGTATTGGTTGCCTATTTAATTTTGCATACTTTTTTATCAAATCAAGTCAAACTCAAAAATTTAGACTTGGCAATGTCTACGCAGGTAAAAGAGATGGAAGCCAAAGACAAAACCCTTCCGGCAAGATTTCAAGCTTATGAAAGGTTGTTGCTTTTATTAGAAAGAACAACCCCTTATCAATTGGTTGCTCGCTACAATGGCGGAAACGAAATGACCTCTCCCGAATATCAATTATTACTCATTAGTAGTGTCCGAACAGAATTGGAACACAACGTAACCCAACAACTATATGTTTCCGATGAAACATGGACGGTCATTAGAACCGCTCTCGAAGAATTATTAATTGCCATAAATAATGTGGCTAGGGCTTTACCAAGTGAGGCAACAGGAAGAGATTTGGCAAATGCCATCCTACACTATTATGGTCAGGAAGGAGTCATTACACCCAACTATGTGGGGATTCGCCAAATTAAGCAAGAAGCAGCGCAGTTTATGGGAACCCGTACGTCTGCCTTTTCTTAAGGTTTAAGATGGTTACTTGAAGGCTTCTTACTTTTAGATTTGTTAGAGGAGCCGAGGGGCGGTTTTATAAGACGATTCTATTCATCAACGCAATCCATTATAATCAGACATTATCTATTAACCAAGTAAAAACACCGTCCACCGTCCACCGTCTATCCGTCCACCGTCTATCCGTCCACCGTCCATCCGTCCAAAACGACCTCACCTTCTACAATTTCTCCAGCCAGTTGAGCCGGATAAGACATAGCTTGGCATTGCTCCAAAACAGCCTCAACATTATCGGCCTCAACAACCAACAACATTCCATTCCCCATATTCCAATAGCGATAAGCATCTTCCAAAGCGACATCACCAATAGCTATTAAGCGATTCATCATGTCTAAAGGAGGGAACACATTATTTAAGACAGCGCCCAAGCCGGTTTTTTTAAGTGTGCGTTCAAAATTTTCAACAATTCCACCACCAGTAATGTGCGCTATTCCAGTTGGAACCAAATCAATTTCAATTAAGCGATTGACCATAGGTGAATAGATCAGCGAAGGAGTCAAAAGTACTTCCCCCCAAGATTGCAACTCATTATAAGATTCAGTATGCCACTCATTTCCAAAAGCTTTCTGCATCACTGCTCTCACAAAAGAAAATCCATTGCTGCGGAAGCCTCTGCTTTTCAAAGAGACAACTTTGTCGCCAACCTTAACTTCAGAACCGTCAATGGGCTTAGATAAGTTATTGGGTAAAATACCAATGGCGGTAGAGCACCAATTGAAATGCATACCTTCACCGTAACCAGAAATACGGTCGCCCAATTCGGCAATTTCTCCACCTGTAACACTCAAGTTTGAAAAATTTGCCGCATCGTGGAGGCCTTGCATCAGTTGGTCAACGGTACTGTATTTTAAGAAGTCTACATCTAGGATATTGGAAATACTCGTTGGCTCAAAGCCTGCTGTGGCTAAATCATCGGCAACCATCGCCACCAAATCAAAGCCAATGGTATTAAAAATGCGGGTTCTCTCTGCCAATTCTATTTTGGTCCCAATCCCATCGGAACCAATGCCAATGCGTTGATCGCCAAAAAGCAGCATATTGGCAAAACCACCTTCTAAATCAGTTGGTAAAGCACCTGCTTTGTTGTTGCGATTTTTAAATGTTTTAGTCGCCCAGTTAAAAGCTGTTTTAGAACAGCGATTGCCCAAGTCTAAATCCAATTTTCCGTCATTCATTTTTTCTGAAATTGAACGGCAAAGGTACAAATTCAAGTTCAAGTTCAAGTACCAATGTCCAGTTCATTTTAGTGGAACTATTTCTAAGTGAACCAAAGTTGGTTGAATTGCCTTTAACTATTGTATTTTTATAAAACAAAAAAACAATATGGACTTTAGTCATCAGTTCACAAAGAACGGCAAAACGCTGATTTTTTATAAAAAAAAACAAATAATGATCCTCTCTCCTAAAAAGACGACGGACCTAAAACAAAAATTAATTGGCAAAACGGCTGATGAAGTAAATATGATTCTTGCTA
>ENA-ORXT01000776-ORXT01000776.1-marine-metagenome-genome-assembly--contig:-NODE-776-length-47772-cov-13.935717_pt1 | contig 47772 bp, 44 predicted proteins | sample MGYA00237868_ERZ511482 | MGnify/ENA metagenome assembly ERZ511482
TCACTGGGCAATTTCCGTACGCCGAATCTTATAATGGTTCTAATATGGCTGAGAATGGCGATAGCGGCGGCGCCGTAAAGAGGTTATCTGCTTCGACAAGTGAGTCGCGCCTAGCACAGGCAACTTCGAGAGATTTAGTTTTTAGTGATTTCTTCACGTAGAGACGATTATCGAAATCCTGATATTTAATAGGGACACGTCTCTAATAATAATAGGTGCCGCCACGTAATTTAATATACTTTTCCAAAGCTCTCATATGCGCTTGATAGCACTTTTATGCCCATTTTGATACCCACTTTGATACCCAAAAATCCAAGAGGATACGAGATCTGAGATGGATATGGAAATATTATCTAACAATTTCAACAACTTAATATGAAATAAAATATAAATAATGGTGCGGGTGAAAGGACTTGAACCTTCACATCTTGCGATACCAGAACCTAAATCTGGCGCGTCTACCAATTCCGCCACACCCGCACGAGGTTAGTCTTCATTATTGGTGGGCGCGATTTGCCCTTATTCTGGCGCTACGTCAAGCGTGATGTCAGCTTTTCTTTGCGGTCATAGGGGCTTTCCGCATGGTCCAATAAAACGCAATCAGGCCTGATATCAGGTTAGCGCCAGCCATACCTAAGAATGCGCCCCTCAAGCCGTCCATCTGAACACCGATATAAATCAAGCCTACGTAAAGAATAAGCGAGCGGATAATTGTAAAGACAAGACCGTATTGCGGACGTCCCAGCGCGTTGAAACCGGCGGCACTGACAAAAACAAAGCCGTAAGCGAATATGGTGAATGGCACGATATAAAAATAGGGGATAGTTTTAGCGACAACGTCAGGGTCGGTCGTAAACACACCGGCCACTTGAGGGGCGAAAAAAGCGAGTATAACTGCCATGAACGTGCTCCAAATTACACAAATCAAGAAGCAGAACTTAAACGTCGCCCTCACCCGGTCCGTAAGACCCGCTCCGCCGTTCTGCCCTGTTATCGCGCCGATACAGGCGGAGAGTGCGTAGAGCAGCCCCACGGAAATCATCTCGGAGCGGCTTGCCACAGTGAAGGCTGCAACGTCTATTGTCGTCAGCGAGCGCGCGATAATGGTGACCGCCACGGCAGCTGATAAGGGGACAATTATGTTCGTCCCTGCAGCCGGCAATCCAACGCTTCCAATGATTTTCCAAGCCCGTTTCATAGAACCTAATGTCATTTCAGTGAAAGCGATGGCCTTGCGGTGGAAAAAGACAATATAGAATCCGAACATCGCGCCTATCGTATTGCCTGTTAGCGTTGCCAAGGCTGCGCCCTGAATCTCCATACGGGGAAACGGGCCCCACCCAAATATGAGAAAAGGGTCCAGAATAATGTTTATAAAGGCGCCCAGTATCATGATTGAGCTTGGCAAGGCGGCCTCTCCGCCTGCGCGCAAAATATTGTTACTCATGGATGCCACAGATACGATGATAAGCCCCGGAAACGATATAAGCATATAGTCCCGCGCCATGTTTAAAATTTCGCCGTCTGCTCCCATAACACGCAGTACAAATGGCAAACCAATAATCATAATCGATACAAGCACAGTCATAACCGCAAGGGCGAGCAGTATTGCTGCTGCGCCGTGTCGCCTGGCCTTCTCCATATCGCCTTGCCCAATGGCACGTGATAAGGCTGACATCGTACCTGCGCCGAGCCCTATATTTGCGCTATTACCAATAAATGTCAGCGGAAAGGCAAAACCAAGAGCTGCTAATGCCATAACGCCAAGGTTGGGACGCGCAACATCCGTCATCCGTCCCAGATAAATTGTGTCAACAATACCCGTAGAAATAAGAGCAATAACAGCAATAGAAAACGGCCCCAACATGCGAAGTACATGCCGTGAGACAGGTCCCTCCGTGAGATTGACACCTTGTTTTTTAACGGGCGAAGCCGTCGTTATTTCGACAACTTCCTCTACCATTTAGTCTTCGCGATGAGACGGTGCAAAGGCGGCTAAAGTTGCCATTTGCGTAATCTCAGAAGCTGTAGCGCCAAGCGGACAGATTTGAACAGGTTTTTGCAAGCCCGTCAGGAACGGCCCAAGCACGGTCGCCCCGCCCATAGCTTTCAGTAATTTAGTTGAAATGGAAGCTGAGTGAATAGCCGGCATAACCAATACGTTAGCCGCGCCTGTTAATCTAGAAAAGGGATATGTCAATGTGTGCAGCGGGTCTAATGCCACGTCCGCAGCAATGTCGCCCTCATATTCAAAATCTACCTCACGATGATCAAGAATGTTTACCGCTTCGCGTACTTTCTCCATCCGTTCGCCCAACGGATTTCCAAAGGTTGAGTAAGAGAGCATTGCCACGCGAGGTTCAAATCCGAACTGGCGCGCGAAACCTGCCGTCGTTTCCGCAATATCTGCAAGGTCTACGGCGGTTGGCAATTCGGTGATATTTGTATCCGCAATAAAGAGCGTGCGGCCTTTGTTGATAACGACAGACACGCCCATAGTACGTTCATTGCTATCATGGCTGAGGACCATGCGGACATCACGCAATGCGATGTCGTATCCGCGCGTTACACCCGTCACCATGCCGTCCGCCAAGTCATGCTTTAACATCAAGGCCGAGAAAACATTCCGGTCATTATTGACTAGGCGCTGTGCATCCCGGCGTAAGAACCCTTTGCGCTGCAGGCCAGTGTAAAGGCTTTCAACGAATTCAGCATTTCGATCAAACAAACGAGCGTTAAGAATTGTAAGACTTTCAGGGTTTTCTACGCCTAATAGCTTCATATTCTCGCGCACCGGCTTCTCACGGCCAATAAGGATAGCTTTTCCAAGGCCGCGCTGCTGATAGGCTTGCGCAGCGCGGATTACCGCAGGCTCTTCACCTTCTGCGAAGACAATTGTTTTTGGACTTTCGACAACAGACGCGGAGATGCCTTGCAGGAGCGCCGCAGTTGGGTCTTGACGGCGCGCCAAACTCTGGCGGTAAGCATCCATGTCCTCGATCGGCTTTCGCGCCACACCCGTATCCATAGCCGCCTGAGCGACATAAGGCGGAATTTCAGAAATCAAACGCGGGTCGAACGGCGCTGGAATGATGTACTCAGGACCATATATCGGGCGCTTACCGTGATAAGCTGCCGCGACTTCTTCGGGAACATCTTGGCGAGCCAAGTCGGCCAATGCATGCGCGCAAGCCAGCTTCATTTCTTCATTCACATTCCGAGCCCGCACATCGAGCGCCCCGCGGAAAATATAAGGGAAACCGAGAACGTTGTTGACCTGGTTTGGATAGTCAGAACGCCCGGTTGCTATGATGGCATCATCGCGAACTTCTTTGATTTCTTCAGGGGTAATTTCCGGATCCGGATTGGCCATCGCGAAGATAATTGGATTTTTAGCCATGGACTTAATCATGTCCTTGCTCACGATCCCTGCGACTGACAAACCGAGAAAAACATCAGCTCCTACAATAGCTTCCTCTAATGTTCTAAGCTTAGTTTCAACGGCATGAGGGGCCTTCCACTGGTCCATATACTCTTTACGGCCTTTGTAGACGACGCCTTTGCTGTCTAGAACAATCGCGTTTTCGTCTTTGACGCCGAGGCGCTTAATGAGGCCTAAAACAGAGAGCCCCGCAGCGCCGGCGCCGCTGAGGACGACTTTCATATCTTCAAATTTGCGGCCCGTAAGATCAGCCGCGTTAATGAGGCCTGCCGTTGCAATAATCGCCGTGCCGTGTTGGTCATCATGAAAGACCGGAATGTCGAGAATATCACGCAGTTCCTGTTCAATGATAAAGCATTCAGGCGAACCAATATCTTCAAGGTTGATACCGCCAAAAGTATGTCCAATACGGCGCACACATTCGATAAATTTCTCGGCGTCTTCTTCCTCGACTTCGATATCGAAACTGTCGATATCTGCGAATCGTTTGAAGAGAACTGATTTGCCCTCCATGACAGGTTTTGACGCCGCCGCGCCTAAATTACCAAGCCCTAGAATAGCTGTGCCGTTGGATATAACAGCAACCATATTGCCTTTCGACGTGTATTCATAAGCCAAATCCGGGTCTCTGGCGATCTCCTCGACGGGAACGGCTACGCCGGGCGAATAAGCAAGCGAGAGATCCCGCTGAGTCGCCATGGGTTTGGTCGGCAGTAAAGCCAGTTTCCCAGGTGTCGGATGCTGATGAAAGTCCAAAGCTTGCTGGTCTGTTATGAAAGTTTTTTTTGGTGGTCGGCTCTCTAATTTGGCCACAATGTGCTCCCGGCGGTATAATTGTCGAATCTGCGTGTCTTAACGCGTTCAACAAAAGGTTGATACACGTAAATCGCCGCAACACGTATTTGTGCAAGCTTATATTTGCCCTAACTTTAATCGCCGCATGTAATGAGCGAACAATATTTGTGCAAATTTGCCAGAATATAGATAGTCGCTCTAAGATATCCCCGCTTCATCTCGACTCATGGCTTGCAAGCTTTCAAAAGTGAGGCAACATTTATTTCAGCCCTTAATTTCGAAGGATTACGTCATGAAAAAAATCGAAGCCATTATTAAGCCCTTTAAACTCGATGAGGTTAAAGAAGCGCTTCAGGGCGTTGGTCTTCAAGGCATGACAGTGATTGAAGCTAAAGGCTTTGGCCGCCAAAAAGGCCACACAGAGCTTTACCGCGGCGCGGAATATGTTGTTGATTTCTTGCCTAAACTTAAACTTGAGCTTGTTGTTGCGGATGATCAAGTTGAAGCGGCCCTGGACGCGATACAAACAGCCGCCAAGACAGGCAAAATCGGTGACGGTAAGATATTCGTCTCCACGGTAGAGCAAGCTATTCGCATTCGTACAGGCGAGTCCGGCGACGCCGCGCTCTAAAATATTCAAAGATTACAGACTCAAAAATAGGGAAAGAAACTATGTCAGATAAATTACTTAAAAAAATCAAAGACGAAGGCATTAAATATGTCGACCTTCGTTTCACCGATACAAAAGGTAAAATGCAGCACGTCACATTCCATCACTCAATGGTCGACGAGTCCTTGTTTGAAGATGGTACGATGTTTGATGGGTCTTCGATTGAAGGTTGGAAAGAAATCAATGAGTCCGATATGGTCTTGATGCCTGATGCAGACACGGCGCAGCTTGATCCCTTCTTTCAGCAAGAAACGCTCGCCATCTTTTGCGATATCCTAGAGCCGGACACTAACGAGCCTTACAATCGCGACCCACGTACAACAGCCAAAAAGGCTGAAAACTACATCAAACAAGCCAAAGTCGGCGACACGGTTTATTTTGGACCCGAAGCTGAGTTTTTCGTCTTTGACGATGTGCGCTGGAATACGGATCAGAATAATACAGGTTACTCTTTCGACAGCCTAGAAGGCCCTTACAATACTGGCACGCAGTACACGGGTGGCAATATGGGCCATCGTCCCGGCGCTAAAGGCGGCTACTTCCCCGTTCCACCTGTCGATAGCGAACAGGACATGCGCACAGAAATGCTTGAAATCATGGACGAATTAGGCCTTGAACCTGAAAAACATCACCATGAAGTCGCGCCGTCTCAGCACGAGCTTGGCATGAAGTTCTCAACGCTTCTGAAAACCGCTGACCGTATGCAACTTTACAAATACATCGTCCATAATGTCGCGCACGCTTATGGTAAAACAGCGACATTTATGCCAAAACCCGTCTGGAACGATAACGGCACAGGCATGCACGTTCACCAATCTATCTGGAAAGATGGTAAGCCGTTGTTTGCGGGTAATGAATATGCGGGTCTGTCCAAGAACTGCCTTTATTACATTGGCGGCGTGATCAAACATGCCAAAGCTATCAACGCATTCGCGAACCCGTCCACAAACTCCTACAAGCGATTGGTCCCTGGTTTCGAAGCGCCTGTTATGCTGGCATATTCTGCCCGTAACCGATCAGCCTCAATTCGTATTCCGTGGACAGCCTCTCCGAACGGCAAACGGTTAGAGGCGCGGTTCCCTGATCCGGCAGCTAACCCATATCTTTGTTTCTCTGCGCTTCTTATGGCCGGCCTTGATGGCATCAAGAACAAAATCGATCCCGGCGACGCTATGGACAAAGATTTGTACGACTTACCGCCTGCTGAGGCGGCTCAAATTCCGCAAGTTTGTGGTTCATTGAAAGAAGCTCTGGAAAGCCTCGACGCCGACCGCAGCTTCCTAACTGCGGGCAATGTCTTTGATGACGACCAAATTGATGCCTATATCAACCTGAAAATGGAAGACGTGCACCGGGTGAATATGCACCCGCATCCGGTCGAATTTGACCTGTATTACAAGTGCTAAACACAATATTACATAATTAGACATCAAACCGGGCCTTGATAAATTATCTAGGCCCGGTTTTTTATGACATAAACCAACTGCATATTTACCAAACTTTCATTGGCGTAGCTGATTTTCTTAGCTACAAAGAGTAGGATTCGGCGAGCTTTTTGGCCCGCGCAGCTATGCATGGATATTATATGACGCTTTCGCGCCTTTTACTGACAACAGCCATCGCGACTTTCTCCGCAGGCTTTGTCCTTCCCGTTTCGGCTCAAGTCACAATCAGTGATGATCGAACGACCCCAGTAGATACAGCCACGGAAGGCGATATCACAATCGATAGTGCGGGTAGCATAACGATCACAACTGGCACAGCTGTCACATTGAATTCTGACAACAACATTCAACATAACGGCGAAATATCTTCAGAAGACGCGGATAACACGACAGGCATTCTGATCGGAGGGGGCAATACAGGCAACGTTACTGTGGGCGGCAGAATTACGCTTAACGAAACATTTGCGCCTACAGATACAGATTCTAGTGGTACTATCGACGGTACTTTTGCGGAAGGCACCGGCAGAACGGGCATTTTAATTTCCGGCGCAAGTCCATTCATAGGCAATGTGACTCTGGAAAACGCATCTGACATTACGATTGCAGGCAATGACTCCTTCGGCATCCAACTGGCTTCTGGCGCAGGCCTCATGGGTGACCTCACACTCGGCGGCGCAATATCTGTGCTCGGTACAAACGGTATCGGCGTTGATGTGGCCAGCGATATTGTCGGCAACCTCGCCTCTTCAGGCCGCATAGGCACGCGCGGTGAAAATGCACAAGCGATTCGTGTAAGCGGCGACATTGACGGTGCATTCACGCAAGACGGTATCATAAGCAATACAGGCTACCGTTTTACTGATCGACCACGTACTCTCGCTTCAAGAGATCTTCTGGACAGCGAAGACCTCCTTCAAGCCGGAGCGGCCGTTGAAGTTGGCGGCAATGTGACTGGCGGCATTCATTTTAGGCAGGCCCGTAGTGCTGTACTTGATGCGGACGGCAATGCTACCTTTGATGAGGACGGCAATCCAATCACTCAAGTTACGGCTGTCAGCAGTGTATCTCAAATCGGGCAAGCGCCAGCAATTTTAATCGATGGCAACGGAACCCCGATTGCTATCGGCCGGGTTGCGACAATTACCAACGCGGCAGACCCTGATTACGACGCAGCTTTACTTTATGCCTTTATAAACGAAGGCACGCTTAGCTCGGCAGGTATATATAACGATATCAACGCCACGGCCTTTGAAGTTCGTGATGCGACGCTTACTGATGGGATAAGTAACACTGGAAATATAACATCAGCGACCCTCAGGAGCGGTGATGACGGCAGCCTGTCCCTTACCGATATCGGCCATGCCCGCGTTATTGTTATCGGCAGCGGCGCAATTGCGGACCAAATTAACAATACAGGGGTCATTCTCGCCAGCAGCTCAGAAGCGACAGACGAAATTTATGCAGACCGGGACAATATTATCGCGGCCCGAGATATGACGGCTACCGCCATCGATATAGAAGCTAACGGTAATCTAGCGTCCCTTACAAATATAGGATCTATCTCTGCAGTCATATTGGGACGTAACGGCGACGCCGTTGCCGTGCGTGATGCGTCTGGAACACTCATTCAGATTAACAATTCAGGCAGCATTGAAGCCGTTGCTGGAAGCTCGGATGTCTTGGGGCTTGAGGCGACAAACTTCAATGTGATAGCTCTTGATCTCTCCGCGAACACGACCGGAGTAACCATTAATCAAACACCTATTGTTGATACAGATCTTACCGACGCCTTCACGCCGACGCCCCCTAGAATTACAGGCGACATTTTGCTGGGCAGCGGTGCAGACACGCTCGTAGCATCCGCGGGCAGTATCACTGGAGACCTCGCATTTGGCGCCGGAGCGGACATACTCTCGCTCGCGAATACATCCTACTCGGGAGCTTTATCCGATAGTGACGGCGCACTGACAATTGCTCTCACTAACGGAGCTTCGCTTACAAACACAAGCACCGACACACTGAATATTACCTCAGCTACATTTGACAGCAGCTCAACTTTCAGCCCCACACTCGACGGTTCTAGCGGCCTAGCGGGCGCTCTTGTGGCCTCCAACGATATCACATTTGAAGACGGAGCGACTATCTCGCCCTCGATTACAAATGTTGTTGATGTCAACAGCGCTAGCTTTGTCATCGCAAACGCTAATAATTTGACGATAAACGGTACGCTTAACGGCTTGAATAGCGGAACCTCGCCCTTCCTTTATAATACGTCTTACTCTTTGAGTGATCCAAACACGCTTGTTGTGACGTTAGATTTGCGTACCACTCAAGAGCTTGGTCTCGACGGTGTTCAATCAGGCGCGTTCAACTCAGCTTTTGATGCCCTGCGTAACAATTCAGGTCTTGCAAATGCGTTGGTCAACATTCAGGACGCTGACGAGTTTTACAGCGCTTACAACCAACTTCTCCCCGAGTTCTCAGCCGCTAGTCGTCAATATGTGATTGCCAACGTCGACGGCGCAGTCGGTGCGGTGGGCTCGCACCTAGATAGCGCTCGGCGCTCACAAGAAAAACGCGGCGGGGCTTGGTTACAACAATTCGCGTATTTTGCAGATCGCGACTTGGCTGGACGTTCGGAACAATACCGCGGACATGGCTTCGGCTTTACTGGCGGATTTGATACGTCGCTCGGCCCGCTCCATACAGTTGGTATCAATCTTGGCTTTGCCTCTACAGAAATTGAAGATGTGGCCGGACTTGATGACCCTATGGACGTTGTGACTGTTCAAGCCGGTCTCTATGCAGCTTACAGCACTGGCGGCCTTGGTATTGAGGCTTACGGCGGCGGCGGTTATAATGATTTTGAAACAAACCGCGTTGTGGCGATTAACGATTTTAATAGCACTGCGAGCGGTGACTGGTCAGGTATTCATTACAACGGTACGCTTCGCGCCGGGTATGAAATTCCTCTGGGTAAGAAATTCTGGGCCCGTCCATCAGCCTCTCTTGATTACTTGAGCCTTACTGAGGAAGCTTACACTGAAGAAGGTGATCTAGGCGTAGCCTTTTCCATCGATGAACGGACAACAGACAGCATGTCGGGTACGGCCATGTTCAATCTTGGAGCTGAATTCATGGGTAAGAGAACATGGATCCGCCCATCAATCCGAGCGGGCTATCGCACCGAGTTTAAGAATGACGGCGTATCAACTCACGGTACATTCGCGGGGCTAAACTCGCCCTTCGCGCTTGAAGGCGAGGAGTTCCCGGATAATGGGTTTTTGCTTGGCTTTAGCGTAGCTGCTGGTTCAGCTTACTCATCGTTTGGTCTTGATTTTGATAGCGATATTCGCGACGGTTTCATTCGTCATACGGGCCGGATTGTTGTTAGGTTATTGTTCTAATCCGCTGAATTACTTCAGAAGTTCTACTAAAATATCAGCTTCTAAATTGAAAGCCTTCGTGCCTGGCGATATCAATTCGACGTGACCGGAATTTGGAACCTCCACATAACGAGCCTCGTCCCCGGCGTTGACAGCGCGCAATGTATATCCACGTCCAAGCTCAGGCGGAGCAATGCTGTCTTTATCGCCGTTGACGCTGATATGCGTTATTCCGAATGGCAGCATCTCCGCGGGCGACGTATCTGACAGAACATCAGGACGCTCTGTGCTGGGAGGCCCTGTCAAATCATCCATGATACTCGACAGGCAGCTATCGAGCGTGACAGGTTTTGAGGCCTTTAAATCTGCAAGCCCGCCCGAATTTACGACAACAGGAATAGGCAATGGATTTGCGCTATACATCAGGCTCGCCTTAGGAAGTGTGTGCCGCCCTGCTAGCCAGAGAGCCAAATGTCCACCTGCTGAATGTCCAAATGCAGCGAGCTTATCCAGATTCAAATTATGCTGGACCGCATGATCGCGTATAGCGTCTGTCGCAATGGCCGCGTCATTAAAAATACCTGGATAGCGCCCGCCTTTTTCGTCTACGCCTCTGTAGGCAATGTTCCAGACCGCTAGGCCCCTCCCGCGCAAATCTTCGGCGGCGTAATTCATCAATGTCCGGTCCGCGATATCGCTTTGCCAACACCCACCATGCACCATTAAGACAACCGAATGCGGCCCATCGCCTTCTGGGAGCCACAAATCAGCTCGGGCATGAGGGGCGTCCCCGATCTTAATTTCATGCGTCGGCTTAGGCTTGGCTAGAGACCGCAAATCTGGCCACGTCATGAGTTCTGCCGATGTTTCGGTTTTTTCATCCATTTTCAAACTCTCTTTAATTTGAGGCGGCGAGCACGCAGCGAGGCACGATGACATTATGAGGCAGATTGAGAGGCGTTTCATGGATCATCCGTTATCAGCTCTGGTTTTGGTTTCGTCTCTCATGCATAAGGCAGTATGCACACAAAGACCACACGCCGCCCCCAAATCCCCAAAACGAAAGCCGACGCCACTGCCTTGGATGCTGTCGACCCGCTTCACAGCGCAAAAGCTAAGTTCGCCTTATCCAGTGACCTTATATATCTGAATGGCAATTCCCTAGGCCCTGCGCCTAAATCTGCACTCAAAGCCGTCGAAATAGCCGCTAAAGAAGAATGGGCTCAGGGCCTCATCCGGTCTTGGAACGACGCCGGGTGGATAGATATGCCCGCCCGCGTAGGAGCCAAAATCGCGCCTTTAATCGGCGTAGCGGAAAATGAAGTTCTGATTTGCGATAGTGTCTCGGTCAACCTGTTCAAACTCGCCGCCGCATGCCTACCGGTCGCGGGCGGTAAAAAAGTGCTCTACGTCGAAGAGGACGAGTTCCCAACAGACCTTTACATCGCGCAAGGCCTAAGCGAATTGGCTGGCGTCAAAACTGTGCGTCTCCCGCAAAGCGGCGGCATTGAGGCTATCGCCAAAGGCGGGGTGCTCATCAAAAGCGCGGTAAATTATAGGTCGGCCCGCGTCATTGATATTGCAGCGCACGAAGCGGCGGCGGCCCAAAACAGAGGCCTGATTATCTGGGACCTTAGCCATGCCAGCGGCGCGATAGACTTGCGTCTTGCCGAACGCGGAGCTCGCCTTGCCACTGGTTGTACCTATAAATACTTGAACGGCGGGCCCGGCGCACCGGCCTTCATCTACGCCGAAAGCGCCCTCGCCGCAAAATTAAACTCCCCGCTGTCAGGATGGTTCGGGCATAGAGCGCAATTCGCGTTTGATCCGGACTTTGTCCCGCTGCCCGGGGTGGCCCGCTTTGCTGTAGGGACACCGCAAATCTTGTCGATGGCCGCCCTCTCCGGCGCTCTGGATATTTACGCCAACATTGCGATTGCGGATATTCAGATCAAGATGCGCGGACTAGTCAACCTTTGCCTGTCACGCGGATCTGACCTTGGCCTACAAAACCTATGCGCAGATAACGAAGCCGAACGCGGGGGCCATGTCTGCCTTGTCCACGAAAACGGCTACCCCATTATTCAAGCCTTAATCGCCCGAAATATCATTGCTGACTTCCGCGCGCCAGGCGCCATGCGGTTTGGCTTCTCGCCATTATTTGTGAGCTATACTGACGTTTGGGACGCGATGGACGCGCTCGCAGAAATCATTGAGACGGAAAGCTGGAACGCCCCTGAATTTATGAGCCGGTCAAAAGTTACTTAAGACTTATTTCTGAAACTACTTTCCGAATCATAACAGCTCTTGCTATGACAGCCTACGCTCCCCGGAAGGCATAAAAACAAATGGCAGCATCGAAGAAAAAAGACCTATTTGAGAGTAAGGTTGATAAAACAGCCAAAGACTATTCTGCGAAAGATATTCGCGTTCTAGAAGGTCTTGAGGCTGTGCGTATGCGCCCCGGCATGTATATCGGCGGCACGGATGATCGCGCCATGCACCATCTTTTTGCTGAAGTCATTGATAACTCTATGGACGAAGCTGTTGCGGGTCATGCCTCCCGCATAGAAGTTGAGCTTGACGCCGAAGGTTTCCTTTCAATTTCAGATAATGGCCGCGGCATTCCCATAGGCATGCATCCAAAATTTAAGACCAAGTCCGCACTGGAAGTCATCATGACTGAACTCCATTCCGGCGGTAAGTTTTCTAATGATGCTTATGAAACCTCCGGAGGCCTTCACGGCGTCGGCGTATCCGTGGTCAACGCGCTCTCAGACCTTCTCGTAGTCGAAGTGGCCCGGGAGAAACAATTGTACTCCATGCGTTTCGTACGCGGTAAACCGATGGGCAAGCTAAAAGATTTAGGCCCCATCAATAATCGCCGAGGAACGAAAGTTCGCTTTCATCCTGACCCCGAAATTTTTGGCGCCAAAGCGCATTTTAAACCCGGCAAGATTTTCCGCATGGCGCGGGCCAAAGCCTACCTACAGCCCGGCGTAGAAATTCGCTGGAAATGCGACCCGTCCCTTGTTCAAGAGCTGGACACTATACCGGCAGAAGCAAAGTTTCATTTCCCGGATGGCCTCGCCGATTACTTACGTGAAACTGTGGGCAGCAAAGTCACGGTCACACCAGACTTGTTTGCCGGACGGTCAAAAAAAGATAGCGGTCATGGCCGTGTTGAATGGGCGATTACATGGTCTCCGGCTGGTTACGGCGAAGCGGATAGTTTCGTGCGGTCCTATTGTAACACAGTCCCGACGCCTAATGGCGGCACCCATGAAGCCGGTCTTCGCGCGGCCATCACAAAAGGCCTGCGGGCTTATGCAGATTTAACGGGCATGGGGAAAAAGACGTCACACGTGACAACTGACGATGTCATGTTCGGCGCAGGCGCGCTCGTGTCCGTCTTTTTAAATGATCCTCAATTTCAAGGCCAAACAAAAGACCGACTCTCCAATACCGAAGCCTCGCGCCTCGTTGAAAGCGCTATACGTGATCCTTTTGACCATTGGCTCGCCAGCTCCCCCAAAGACGCGACTAAGCTTCTTGAATGGGCCATAGAGCGCGCGGACGAACGCGTGAAACGCCGTAAAGCCCGCGACGTCCGCCGCAAGACGGCAACTAAAAAACTCCGCCTACCCGGAAAGCTTGCCGACTGCTCCAACAAAGGCTCAGAAGGCACTGAAATATTTATTGTTGAGGGCGACAGTGCAGGCGGCTCCGCCAAGCAAGCCCGTGACCGTAAAACTCAAGCCATCTTGCCGCTTAAAGGTAAAATCCTAAACGTCGAATCGGCGACGATGGAAAAGATACGGCGCAACAATGAAATCAGTGATCTGATGACAGCTCTTGGCGTTGACCTCGGAAAACAGTTTGATGTTGAAGATTTGCGGTATGAGCGCGTCGTTATTATGACCGATGCGGATGTTGACGGGGCGCACATTGCAGCGCTTTTAATTACGTTTTTCTATCGTTATACACCGGGCCTCATCGAGGCCGGGCGTTTGTTCATGGCCCTACCGCCGCTCTACAAAATCACCCAAGGCGGAAAATCTATGTACGCGACGGATGACGCCGATAAGGACCGCTTGATAGAAGAGGAATTTAACGCGCGCGGTAAAATCGATATCGGACGCTTCAAGGGCCTCGGCGAAATGAATGCGAACCAGCTTAAAGACACCACCATGAACCCGGCGTCTCGCACCCTCGCCCGCATTACGATTGACGGTGAGAATTTACCTACTACTGAAGCCTTGGTCGAGACCCTGATGGGGAAACGTGCGGACCTGCGTTATCAATATATTCAAGACCATGCCCAATTCGTGGATGATATCGACGTCTAGCTCTCAGCCCTGTAATTCCCCTGAGAGGCGAACTTTAATCACTTTTGGCGCAGTCCATTGATTTGCTATGCGGAGCGTGTTTATTTATGTCCATGACATTTAAACATATCCTTGCGCTCACAAGCGCCATGTCGCTGCTAGGCCTTACGGCCTGTGACGACTTCGCCAAATCTAACTCAGAAAAAGGCGACATAGGTGGTAGCGAGAGTATTGTTGCTTTCGCCTCAACTTATGAACCGTTCGAGTCAGAGACAACTCTGATTGAGAACGCACATGTTTTTGATGGCCTCGGCGGCGAAATTTTAAATGGCTACGTCTTCATGAGCGATGGCAAGATTACCAGCTTCGGTGAAGGATCGCCTACTGATACAGAAGCAGACATCACGATTGACGCGAAAGGCAAATATGTAACGCCCGGCATTATCGACGTGCATTCTCATCTCGGCGATTATGCGTCTCCCGGCGTGAATGCCCATAGTGACGGAAACGAAGCTGTATCTCCTAATACAGCCCATGTCTGGGCCGAGCATTCTGTCTGGCCGCAAGACCCTGGTTTTGACGAAGCGCTCGAGGGCGGCGTCACCACGCTTCACATCCTCCCAGGCTCCGCAAACCTGTTTGGCGGCCGCGGCGTGACGCTTCGCAATATCCCGGCGCGCACTGTACAAGCGATGAAGTTTCCGGATGCGCCCTACACGGTTAAAATGGCCTGCGGCGAAAACCCAAAACGGGTCTATGGAAGCAAAGGCGGCCCAAGCACGCGCATGGGCAACATCGCCGGATATCGCAAAGCTTGGATTGAAGCCTCGGCATACCGCGACAAGCTCGAGAAAGGTGAAGACGTGAAGCGTGACCTCGCGCTTGAAACACTCGCGGGCGTCCTGAACGGCGAAGTCCTCGTGCAAATGCATTGTTACCGCGGCGACGAGATGGCGCAAATTCTCGATATCGCCAAAGAGTTTGATTATAAAATCACAACATTCCATCACGCGGTTGAAGCTTACAAAATCGCAGATATCTTAAAAGAGAACGATACGTGCGCGGCCATGTGGGCGGACTGGTATGGATTTAAAATGGAGGCCTATGACGGTATACGCGAAAACGTCCCCTTCGTTCACGCTCAAGGGGCCTGCGCGATGATCCATTCCGATAGCGGCCTTGGTATTCAGCGCCTTAACCAAGAAGTTGCGAAGACATGGTCAGACGGCAACAAAGCTGGACTGGACATCCCAAAAGCAGACGCTTGGATTTGGCTCACGTCCAACCCTGCGAAGGCGCTCGGCATTCTGGACGAAACCGGATCAATCACCGCAGGCAAGCGCGCTGATGTCGTCATTTGGGATCAAGATCCCTTCTCGGTCTATGCTCGCCCGCAGAAAGTCTTTATCGACGGCGCGCTCATGTTCGACAAAGAAACAGATAAGAAACCGAAAAGCGATTTCCGATTAGGTCATCCGGGAGCAGACGAATGAGGAATTTAACCGCTGTAAGCACCGCTGCCCTCACGATGGCCTTGTCCGCAACGGCCGCCGCACAAACCGTGCACATTAAAAATGCAAAAATTGTAACCAATGGGCCTCAGGGCATTATCGAGACTGGCAGCCTTACAATAAGTGAGGGCCAGATTGTCGGCATGGGCGCGAACCTATCTGCTCCCAGAGGCGACGTGCAAATTATTGACGCCAATGGCGGCTGGGTCACGCCCGGCCTCTTCGTGCCCTATTCCCAACTTGGCCTGACCGAAGTTAGTCAAGAAGGCTCCACGAATGATAGCCGTTCAAGTAAATCAAATACGTCCATCAGCGAAATGGCTGCCGACGGCTTTAACCCACAAACGCCGAATATCGACAATACCCGTATCGAAGGCATCACCCATGCCGCCGTCAGTATGTCACCGGGGAAAAACCTATTCTCTGGTGTCGGCTTAATCGCGGACATGAGCGGGACTTTCGGTTCCGTTATCAATGATACCGCCTTTGCTTATGTCCAAATGGGCTCCAGAGGCGCGTCTAAGGCGGGCGGATCTCGCGCAGCTGCTATGGCGCAGCTTCGCGCCGCGCTTGATGATGCAGACGCTTACCCGGAAATCTACAGCTCGCCGACTGACGGCGATACTCTCTCTCGCCGCGATGCTGCCGCTATGCGCCTTGTCGCTGATGGGGATATTCCCTTGCTAGTCGGCATGGACCGCGCTTCAGACATTCTTCGCCTTATCAAGCTGAATGAGGACTACCCTGCGCTTAACCTCATCATTGTTGGTGCTGCAGAAGGCTGGATGGTTGCAACCGAAATCGCGGATGCAGACTTAAAAGTCATGATCGATCCACATAACAACTTACCGGACTCCTTCGATTTTGTCGGTGCAAGACTGGACAATGCTAATCTCCTACATGATGCGGGAGTCGAGTTCGCCATCACAACCTTATCGGCAGACAGTAATCACAATGTCCGCGTCTTGCCGCAACATGCTGGCAATGCTGTGGGGAATGGTTTGGATTGGGACACGGCTTTTGCCGCCATCTCAGAGGTTCCAGCCCGTTGGTTCGGCGTCGAAACCGGAACACTCTCTAGGGGCGACGCGGCGACGCTGGTAATCTGGGACGGTGACCCGTTGGAGCTTACCAGCTCGCCAACGGCCATTTACATTGACGGCGAGACGCAGTCATTGGAATCGCGGCAAACCAAACTCCGGGATCGTTACGGCCCTTTAGCAGATGCTGAGACGCCTCATAAATACCGTTAATCCCCGCATTCGTGCGGCGTAACGCTTGCTTGACCTTTAGGGCGCTTTGACTATGTTGCGGCGCTATAAGTACGCATGTGGCGCCCTATGTCTGAAAGACTGATTTGACATCCGATATTACACCAGAAGAAATCCCCGCTGACGAGGCGGTCACTGTGACCTTTAAAGAGCTGGGGCTCTCGCCGAAAATTATCAAAGCCTTGGATGACCTTGGCTACGAAAAACCGACGCCTATTCAGGCCCGCGCTATCCCGGCAGCTTTGCAGAACCGTGACGTTCTGGGTATCGCTCAAACAGGTACGGGTAAGACCGGGGCGTTTGTGCTGCCCACTATGCACAAGCTCGAAAAGGGCCGCGCCCGGGCACGTATGCCGCGCTGTCTTATTATCTGCCCCACTCGCGAGCTTGCCGCGCAAGTTGCTGAGAATGTTGAGCAATATGGCAAATACCTCAAACTTGAAATGGCGCTCCTGATTGGCGGCGTCTCTTTTGCTAAGCAAGACCAGAAATTGTCTAAAGGCGTCGATATCCTTATCGCCACGCCCGGACGTCTTCTCGACCAATTCGAACGCGGCAAAATCCTGATGACAGGCGTCCAGACCCTCGTAGTCGATGAAGCTGACCGTATGCTGGATATGGGCTTTATCCCGGACATCGAAAAAATATTCAAAATGACTCCGTTCACGCGCCAAGTGCTGTTCTTTTCCGCCACTATGCCGAACGAGATCAAACGTCTGGTAGACCAATTCCTGCATCAACCTGTCAGCGTACAGATCGCCCGAAAGAACATGACCGCGAAAACAGTCACGCAGCGTATCATCCGGATGCCGTCATCCGACCATAAACAAAAGCGCACAGCCATTCGCTATATTATTGAGAACGAAGATATTAAAAGCGGTATCATTTTCTGTAATCGCAAACGCGATGTGGACATCGTTGCCAAATCCCTCACCAAGCACGGCTATAATGCCGACCCTATTCACGGTGACCTCGCGCAGTCCCTGCGGACTGAAACGCTAGACCGTTTCCGCGAAGGAAAAATCCGCTTTCTTGTGGCCTCCGATGTGGCGGCGCGCGGACTAGATGTCCCCGAAGTGTCTCACGTTATTAATTATGATGTTCCCAATCATTCAGAAGACTATGTTCACAGGATTGGCCGGACGGGCCGTGCGGGCCGTAAGGGCGACGCCATTATGCTCGTTGCGCGTCTTGACGAACAAAACTACCGCGACGTTCTGAGCCTTATCAAAATGGAAGCCATTGAAGAAATGGTTATTCCAGGTATTGAAGATTTCCCCAAAGATTCAGGCGGGCGTAATCGTAAGGGTGGTCGTGACCGTAAAGGCGGCGGCAGAGACAGAAATTCAAAAGATCGGGGTGGACGCGATAGAAACCGCGGAAGCAATCGTAACGCACGCTCAGATCATTCTGATGACAAACTAAAGTCTAGAGCGCCTAAAACGGAGGCTCCCAAAAGCGAAAAGCCTGTAGCTGAAAAGCCCAAAAAGCCAGTTGAACGTCGCCGTAAAGCGCCTGGCCGCAAACCTTTACCTGAAGCAGAGGCACCAAAGGCAAAGTCTGAGGAACGGAAACCTCGCGAAACAAAAAATCATGAAGGCAAACCGCGCAACGACAAGCCACATGAAAACAAATCACGGGACCGAAAACCTCGTGAAGACAGGCCAGATAAAAAGCCTAAACAGAAATCTGACCGTAACGCCTCCGAACGCAAAAATGGGGGCAAAAAAGAAGGCCGCAACAGAAACAACCGTGACCGAAATAACGGTAAAAAAGGCGAACCTAAAAAGGCGGATAAAGCCGGGTTTGGCGATAGCGTCCCGGATTTTTTCAAGTCGAGTTTGTAGACGACTTTACTTCGCTTTTATCCGCGCAACCAACACATCCACCTGCTCGAGCATCCCGTCGACGACATTATTAGTCTCTTGCAGAAGGCAATGCCCCGAACCTGGATAGCGTTCCAGCTGACAATCTGCCAATTTCCCGCACGCATCGTCAAGTGCTGCATTAGAGACGAAGTCATCCCGATCTGCAGAAATGATTGTAACGGGGACTTTGATGGGATCAAAATAATTCGCATCTCTCATTAAGACTGCACTTTGGAAAAACTCAGCCCCCCATTGCACGGTCACGCCGCCGACACGCTGTTCCGGCTCGCGCGTAAAGATAACGTCGCGGTTGGGTAAGCGCAGCGGGTTCGAACTGCAATACTCAATACCATGCCTCGACAAATCACTCGGTGTTTCAGGTTTCCAATTTCCATTCCCCGGCAGATAGCGTTTGCCTTGTTTCATCTTTTGCGCTGCGTTCATTTGGCTGCCCGCATCATCGAAAGACGTGGTTCCCGCCTTGGGCTCAATCGCGGGCGCGATGAAGTAATACCCGTCCACAAGTCCCGGATAATCATGGGCCATTCGGAGACCTACGTGACCGCCAAAGCTACTCGCCATCGGGATAACCGTGCGCTCTTCTTTAAAATTTTGAGATGTGATGAAAGCCGCGAGGTCGTCGCTGTAAACGCCAAAATCTTTGACCCAGAGCTTTTCCGGTTGTTTCGGGAAATGACGATCCGAACCGCCCTGCCCGCGCAAGTCTACGCCAATAACATGGTAGCCTTTGCGCGCAAGCCTATCGACATGTTCTCCGTACATGGACATGGTCGCCGTATATCCCGGCACCATAATTAGCGTTACGGACGACGAACCCCGATTCCCGGTCTCGCCCCAACGCAAACCCGTTCCGTCTTCGGCTTCGAACCTCTGCCACGTCCAGTCGGCTGGCATAGCGGGGAGATTAAACTTATCGACCTGCGCCTGATAATCTTCCGAAACGACATAAGCTTCGTAGGCCTTCTCGGGCCTGAACAGAAAAACCACTATGGCTAAAATAACAATCCCGATGAGCCCCAGGAAACCAAAAAGGAATTTACGCATTATCATACTCGTAAGTGCTTGTGTAATGAGGGTCGTCTTGGAATTTTGCGTGCCACGCGGCCAGTTTCGGCGCGCGTTTTTGCCAATCTAAATGCCCAGCGCGGAAGCTCGCATAGTCAAGCGCGCAGATGATTGCAAGATTCCCGAACGTCCACGGCTCGCCAATCCATTCAGAAATTTGCTCCAGAGTATCGACAGCATTCTTTATAGACGTTTCGTGGCGCTCAATCATTTCGGCCCAGTGCAGCTCTTGGGGGCGTACGGTTTCATAACGGTAATTATAGACCGCATCCGCAAGACCATCGCCCAGTGCATGCTGCCACAGGCTAAGGAAGCGCATGTGTTTATCCGCTGGTAAAATCGGCGTTTCGCTAAGTGTGTCCAGATATTTACAGACCACGGGACTATCGAACAAGAATTGCTGCGGTTGCCATTCCAGCGCTGGGATCTTACCAAGCGGATTGTCACCGCCCGTATATCCATTCGCGCCGTCTTTGACGGCTTTAATTTCCTCGACCTCTATCCCGTGGAGCCGGACCAGTATCATGGCCTTGCGAGCATAGGGCGAATTGGGGTGACAATGTAGCTTCACAGAAATGTCTTTTTCATATGGACTAAATAGACGAGGCGACCAATCGCATGAAGTGCAAAAAGCATAAACATCGCCAAGTAATATATTCGTATTATCGACATATTTTGCATATAAGCCCCGTAACTCACAGCCGCTACAATCACTGCTAAAAATATGAAAATTGTATACGCCGGAAATTTAAATTTCTTGCAGATTTCTTTTCGGACAGCATATTCCTTTTTTATGAGTTCGCCTCGTAACACATTCAATAATGCAGCGAGGAGTAAAAAAGTACCTAATATCCAAAATGGGGGATTCCCTGCCTCATTAGAAAGTAAAAACGCTGAGAACAGTATAGCACCCGCAAAATCCACTAACATCGATCTAAAATAATAATCATATGCGAGTATAGCTTCAGATGTTTCTGTCATAACTAGTCCTGGTTCAAACCTAGCTCTTTTTGGAGTTTCTGTGTTAGCTTCATTGAGACCAGTTTGTAAGACGTTTTTATATGCGCCTTGAGTTCCGCGTCGCCGAGGCCCGGCGGCTCAAAATCCTGAATCCATTTCATCCCGCGTGACGCCATGTAAGGTGCTGGGCGGGTTCCGGCTTCGTCTTTCAAAATTTCAAAGGCAATGGGTGAGACCTTAAATGTCACCTGCAAGTAATCCGGTGCGTCCCACGCAATCGCAAACACCTTCCCCGCTACCTTCCAAACATACGCCCCGCCCCATTGGATTACGGTCGTGGTGTGGGCGAGCGATCCGCAAAAGGTGTTATATTCGGCGAGGGTCATTGCGTGTTTCCACCAAGCAAATGATAGATGTGATCGGTCACATTTTCGCGCCCGTCATACACATCATGGTTCGTAATACGAAATACTTGCCAATCGCCGCCTTCGAGATAAGAAGTCCGTTTTGTGTCATGAGCAATTTCCTCATCTGTACTATGAGTTGCTCCATCAATTTCGACAATGAGTTTTTGCGGGATTCAAGCAAAATCAGTTAGGTAAGGCCCAATGGGAAAATGCCGCCTAACTCGAAATCCACCCAGACGCTTATTCTTTAATTCATACCACAACAGCGTTTCCGCCCGAGTCATGTCTTTACGTAAAGTTCTCGCGAATTTTGTAGAACGGCGTTCTTTTTCTCGCACAGTTGCCCCCTCAGTCAGCTACGCTGACAGCTCCCCCGTAAACGGAGGAGCGTTGTACACCCTTCCCCTGCTTGCGGAGGAAGTCGGCGCAAAGCGCTCGAAGGGGGCCAGCCCAACTATCCACTCACCTCAATGGCCGGAACAATCGTCACGCTCTCACCGCATCCGCACGCATCTGTTTGGTTCGGGTTGCGGAAGACGAATCTGGAGTGGAGGATTTCGGTTTCGTAATCGATGACACTTCCGAGAATGAAGAGCACAGCTTTCGAATCGACGACAATTTGGACATCTTTGTCTTCGACGAGTTCATCTAAAGGCGAGATTTCAGAGACGTAATCCATCCCGTATTCCATACCCGCACAGCCGCCGTTCTTCACGCCAACACGTAAATAGCCGCTATCGCGCTCTTTAAGGAGTTCCTTCACGCGCGCCGCAGCGGCGTCGGTGAGGGTCACTAATTTGGGTCTTGGTCGTCTGGCCATGGTGGCTCCTAAAACATATTCAATTCGAGTTTCGCCTCATCAGACATCCGGTCCATCGTCCACGGAGGATCAAAGGTCATGTCGACTTCGACGCGGCGCACACCGGCTACAACGGCGCAAGCATCTTGCACCCAAAGCGGCATTTCTCCGGCGACGGGACAGCCCGGCGCGGTGAGCGTCATGAGGACTTTGAGGACGCGGTCGTCTTCGAGTTCGACTTTGTAAATCAAACCCAACTCATATATATCAACCGGAATTTCCGGATCATAGACAGATTTAAGCTGTCCAATAACGTCCGTGGTAATGCGCTCAATTTCTTCATCACTCGGGACTTCGACAGGCGCGCCGGACACGTCAATAACATCGCGCTTTTTTTCAGCGCCCTTAACAGCCACGTCTCCGCCTTCATTCTCGGGGGTAAGGCCCGGAATTTGCGCGTTCGCCATGGCTTCCGCCTGCTTTTGTCTGTTCGTCATGTTTTCCATAGTCACCACTATATAGGTATTTTGTTTAAGATAAAAAGTGCACAGCTTTGCGCACGCCTGCAACAAGACGGTCGGCCTCGTCCAGTGTATTGTAAATCCCGAAGCTCGCTCGGGCCGTTGAGTGTATCCCGAGGCGCTCCATGAGAGGCTGCGTGCAATGTTGCCCCGCACGTACCGCGATGCCATATTTGTCGAGTATCTGCGCCACGTCATGGGCGTGCGCGCCTTCAAGATTGAATGAGAGCACAGGGCCCTTGTGCGGCGCGTCACCGACAAGCAGGAAGCTGTTAATGTCCCGCAAACCGTCCAGCGCATGGGAATAGACCGCCATTTCGTGTCTGTGCACCTCTTGCGGATCAAACTGGGTGTACCAGTCAATCGCGGCACCAAGGCCAATGGCCTGAATGATGGGCGGGGTTCCAGCCTCGAATCGGTGCGGGATATCGTTATAGGTCACGCGGTCTTCGAACACGTCCTCGATCATCTCCCCGCCGCCGTTAAACGGCTGTAGCTTTTCGAGGGATTCCATGTTGCCATAAAGCGCCCCGATACCCGTCGGGCCGTAGAGCTTGTGTCCCGTCATGCAGTAGAAATCAGCGCCAATATCTTGGACATCAACCGGCATGTGTACGGCCGCCTGGGTTCCATCAACAATGAACAGCGCGCCCGCCGCCCTCGCCCATTCACCCATTTGTTTGACCAGGTTTACGGTGCCCAGCACGTTGGACATGTGGACAACGGAGACGATTTTGGTCTTGCCCGAAAGCATTTCTTTATAGGCGTCTAAATCAAGAGTTCCGTCATCATTGACGGGAACAAATTTCACCACAGCGCCGAGCCGTTCGCGCATGAAATGCCACGGCACGATATTCGAGTGATGCTCCATCTGAGTAATCAGGATTTCATCACCCGCTTTGATAGTGTGCATTAACCCGTAAGCGACGAGGTTGAGAGCTTCGGTCGCGCCTTTAGTGAAGATGATGTTGTCCGGCGAGGAAGCGCCTAAAAACGCGGCGACTTTCGCTCGCGCGCCCTCAAAGGCTTCCGTCGTTTCATTCGCCATCGTGTGCAGACCCCGGTGCACATTGGCATAAGAATGGGTCATTTGATGGGTCAAGGCATCAATCACGGCTTTAGGCTTTTGCGCCGAGGCGGCATTGTCAAGATAGGCAATAGGCTTGCCGTTAATCTCACGCTCCAGAATGGGGAACTGCGCGCGTATGGCGTTTACGTCAAACGTCATGACCCTTTTATCCTTTGGTAAAAATAGAACGCGGCCAATGCCAAAATGATGACCGCGAGACCCTTCCGAAGTAGATGGATCATGGCGCTTTTACTCGCCGTGCGTCGCGAGAAGACAGACGTCACAAAGAAAGCCGCCGACAGACCCAAAAGAACAAGCGAGAGATTTAGCGCGGTCATTATATTTGCGCCTCTAACCAATCGCGAACCTTACACAGTAAACTTTCTTTTAAATCCTCATCGGCCACATCATCAAATGCACTCGCGACAAAGGCTTCAGTTAAGAGCGAGCGCGCCTGCTTGAGCGGAATGCCGCGTTGGCGCATATAAAATAGCGAGTTCTCATCAAGCTGCCCGAGCGTATTGCCGTGCGCGCATTCCACATCATCCGCGTAAATCTCAAGCTCTGGCTTGGAACGGATTTCGCTGGTGTCAGAGAGCATAAGCGCGTCATGACGCATTTCTGCATCCGTATGCTGCGCCGGACGGCGAACATGGAATTTACCTTGAAACACGCCGCGGGCCTTGTCGGTGACAACGCCTTTAACAGTCTGGCGGATTTCGGAGCCTGTTGCGCCCAAGTCAATATAGCTTGTCATGTCCGCATGGCGTTTACCGTTCAGCAAATATGCGCCATGAATATTGGCGACAATGTCTTTACCCATACCCGCGAGCCGGGTTTCAAGACGGGATAAGGCACCACCAAAGCTGAGTGTATGTTGCGTAATTTCTGCGCCTTCCCAGGCCGTGATGTGACTGGTCGCAATACGCACCGCATCGTCCGGATCGTCATGGACAAGCGTCCGGGTGAGCTGCGCGCCCGCTTTAAGGCCGACATGCATATCAATGTTCACAAACCCGCCGACCTCGCCTTTGTGGTGCTCGACGATGGCAAGCGCTGCGCCCTTGCCCAGTTCCACACGCAAACGAATATGCCCACGGTTCAAACCTTCAATCATAAGCGGCGTTTGAGCGTTAAAGCCTTCCGGTACAGATATCGTCCAAACAGACCCGCCGAAATTCTTGGCCAGCGCGCCCATAGCTGTCTCGCTCGCATCGCCCTCGCCTTCGGTAACCCTCACGCCGTCAGGCACAGTGAATTTCGGAAGGCCCGCCGTAGACAATCCACTCGCGCCGTCTTTGACCGCGCCGCGCACATCCGTCCACTTCCACGCCTCAATCCGGCGATGGGGGAGTTGCTCTATAATGTTTGTACTAGGCGGCATACTTATCGTATCCCTCTTTCTCGAGCGTCTTCGCAAAGTCAGCCCCGCCGCTTGCCGCGATTTTACCGTCGGCGAGGACGTGCACAGCGTCCGGCACGATATAATCAAGCAGTCGCTGATAATGGGTAATGATAAGCATGCCGCGGTCCGGAGAGCGCAGCGCGTTCACGCCATCTGCCACAATCCGCAGTGCGTCGACATCAAGCCCGCTATCAGTTTCGTCCATCAGGAGAAACCGCGGCTCTAGCATCATCATTTGGAAAATCTCCATGCGTTTCTTCTCGCCGCCGGAAAACCCGACATTTAGAGGCCGCTTGAGCATATCCGGCTTGATTTTAAGCTCCTTGGCCACCGCGCGGGCTTTCTTGAGAAAGTCCGGCGCGGAAATCTCGTCCTCGCCGCGCGCTTTGCGCTGGGCATTCATGGCCGTGCGGATAAAAGTCATGGTCGGCACGCCGGGGATTTCAAGCGGATATTGGAACGAGAGGAACAAGCCTTCGGCGGCCCGCTCTTCCGGGTCAAAGGCGAGCAAATCCGCCCCGTCATAGGTCACATCGCCGTCCGTCACCTCATAGCCGTCCCGTCCCGTCAAGACATAAGATAACGTCGATTTCCCGGCCCCATTAGGCCCCATAATCGCATGCACTTCGCCCTTAGGGACTTCGAGGGAAAGCCCATTAAGAATGGGTGTGCGAGCTTCGCCAACGACGGCGTGTAGGTTATTAATTTTTAGCATTATTTTTTCCAAATCAGTTGGTCATTTTTGTATTTAACGATGATATCTATTTCCATTGAAAGCTTCTAGCTTTTCTGCAGACAACCAAATTTCCTCATGTATTTTTGACCCGACGCGGTGGATAGGCGGAGCCACTATCCTCAATGAGTTTTAACTCATTCTTTCCGACCGGGCGGCACATGGTAAATGTTTCTGTCATATTTATTTCTTTATTCCGTCATTCTCGCCCTTGTGGCGGGGATCTATGTGCAACCGTCAACTTTTGGCACGTGGATTACCGAGGCAAGTCCGATAATGACGGGTTGGATTTACCCCTTAAACGCCGTGACTTCGATTTCGATTTTCATTTTTTCGTCAATCATGCCCGCGACGACCATAGTGGCGGCAGGAAGAATATTGCCGAAGTGCTGCTGGATGACGGGTAAAACCTCTTTCACGTATTTGCGGTCAGAGACGGTGTATTGCACGCGGATCACGTGGCCGATCTCGAACCCGCCGGCTTTGAGCGCGCTTTGGATATTCGCAAACGCATTCATCGCTTGCTGTGCGGCCGCCTCCGGCAGTTCGTTCTTAGTATAATCATACCCGACCGTGCCGGAGACAAAGCACCATTCCCCTGCAACAACAGCGCGGGACATAGCGAATTTTTTCTCGCCTTCAGACAGGGAAATGAGTTTGCGTTTTGGGTTATTGTTTTTAGTCATTTTGGTCTTCCTTTATGGACAGGGTTTGGCCTGCCAATTTGCTGTGTTATCTCCGCGCCAACACTTCACGCGCATGCCGTAATCTATGAGCGAATAGGTTTCGCCTTCACCTTTTTTTCCAATGGCGTAAAGCTGCTGCGCTTTCACGCTATCGTCCGCGAGGCCATCCAGAGTTGCGACAAACGCCTGTCCGCCGACATAGCCTTGAAACTTATCCATCTCAAAAACAGAATTGCCTTCGCCGCCTTTTTTAGGGGCCATAAAATTAAGCACTTCAATCTCCGCCTTCTCCATCGGCATGCCGACCTCAAGGCCCACAAATTTCGCGAGGTCTTTTGAGTATGCGCCGAAATCAATATCGGACGGCTGACGGATATCGGACAGCTCTTGCGGCACGCCGCCTTCGATTTCGGGCGACGCAGGAATACTCGGCGCAGGTGCGGAGTCGGCGATTTCCAGAATATCGTGCGGTTCGACGCTGTCAGCTTTGCAAGCTGCCAAACTTAATGCCAGTGCCATTATGGTGAAGACCTTCATCACCCAACAGAACCTTCTAGGCTAATCGCCACGAGCTTCTGCGCCTCAACCGCAAATTCCATGGGGAGTTCTTGCAGCACGTCGCGGCAGAACCCGTTGACGAGCAGAGCCACCGCTTCTTCCTCATTCAAACCGCGTTGACGGCAGTAGAAGAGCTGATCTTCGGAGAGTTTACTTGTTGTGGCTTCGTGCTCGAACTGCGCCGTAGGGGTATTGGACTCGATGTAGGGTACAGTATGTGCGCCGCAATCATTACCAATCAAGAGGCTATCACACTGCGTAAAATTCCGCGCGCCAACGGCTTTTTTGTGCGCAGAGACAAGCCCGCGATACGTGCTATTCGATTTACCCGCGCTGATACCTTTTGAGATGACACGCGACTTGGTGTTCTTGCCCAAATGGATCATCTTGGTGCCTGTATCGGCTTGCTGATGCCCATTGGTAATCGCGATGGAATAAAACTCGCCTTGGGAATTATCGCCGCGCAGGATGCAGCTCGGATATTTCCATGTGACGGCAGAGCCTGTCTCAACCTGCGTCCACGACACTTTGGAATTTATACCCCGGCAATCGGCGCGCTTGGTCACAAAATTATAGACCCCGCCATTACCGTCTTTATCACCCGGCCACCAGTTTTGCACAGTGGAGTATTTCACTTCGGCGTCGTCATGGACGATGATTTCGACAATCGCCGCATGGAGTTGATTCTCGTCCCTCATAGGCGCTGTGCAGCCTTCGAGGTAAGACACGTAAGACCCTTTGTCAGCAATAATCAGCGTGCGTTCAAACTGCCCTGTTCCCTGCGCGTTCATGCGGAAATAAGTAGAGAGCTCCATCGGACAGCGAACGCCCGGCGGGATGTAAACGAATGACCCGTCAGAGAAGACGGCGTTGTTGAGCGTCGCATAATAATTATCCGTAACAGGCACAACAGAGCCCATATATTTACGCACGAGCTCGGGGTGCTCTTTTACAGCTTCTGAGAATGAGCAGAAAATCACGCCCTTTTCGGCGAGCTCTTTCTTAAACGTCGTCACGACGGAGACGCTATCAAAGACCGCATCCACGGCTACTTTAGGCGCGCCTTTCACGCCCGCCAGAACCTCTTGCTCCTTAAGAGAAATACCAAGCTTTTCATAAATCGCGAGAATTTCTGGATCGACTTCGTCTAGGGAGTCCAATTCTTTTTTCTTCACCGGCGAGGCGTAGTAATACATGTCTTGAAAATCGATCTTCGGGTAATCGACCATCGCCCATTCAGGCTCTTCCAAGGTCAGCCAGCGGCGATAAGCTTCGAGACGCCAATCCAGCAGCCATTGCGGCTCATCTTTTTTGGCCGAAATAAAGCGGACGATATCTTCGTTCAATCCTTTGGGGGCAAACTCCTGCTCGATATCACTATCGAAACCGTATTTGTACTTATCAGCTTCGAGCGCGCGTGCGGCGTCAACAGTGCCTTGTTCAATGGAGTCTTTTGCGATATTTGTGTGTTCGTTCATGCTGCGCCCTTCATGGCTCTACGGCGTATTTTGGCCCAAGCCGCGAGGAAAAGATCCGCGTCTTGAGATGTATTTGTGTATCCGAGACTAATCCGCAATGCGCCTTTGGGAGCATGATGGTCAACGCCCATGGCTTGTATAGCTTTACTGACAGCGGCCTTGCCGGAGGAACAGGAGATGCCTGTACTCACGGAAATGCCGGAAAGGTCAAGCGCCATCAGAAGCGTTGCTGACGGCGTATCGGGTACGGCGAAAAAACTCGTATTTGGCAGACGCCCCAAACCTTTGGCATCTGCGCCCTCTCCAAATATATAGAGGTCTGGCTCCATAACTTTCAGTCCCGCTTCAATCGCGTCTCGAATGACCGCCGTATGAGACAAATCTTTTATCGCCTCACACGCCGCCCCAAAGCCTGCAATTCCGGCGACATTCATTGTGCCTGCGCGGCGGCGGCGTTCTTGCCCACCCCCGTGGAGCAAGGGATCAAACGGTGCTCCTTCGGCGACGTAGAGCGCGCCAACACCCTGCGGGCCGCCGATCTTGTGTGCGGATACAGCCAAATAATCCGGCATGTAAGTCATGGAAAGCTTGCCTAGGGCTTGTACGGCGTCAATCAAGATGAACCCGCCTGCATCATGCACTAGGTCTGTAGCTGTTTCGGTGTCTTGGATAACGCCCGTTTCACTGTTAGCCGCGACAAGCGACACAAATGGCGGCCCGTCAGTCTCATGCCAATTCGCGAGTCGGTCTTTCAGCCAAGCCATATTCGTTTGCCCATGCTGATTGACGGGCATCATTTCAATGGCTGCGCCGGAGCGCTCCGCCATGAGTATTGTCGCGGGGTGATCCATGGGCGAGACAAGTAAACGCTTACAGCCATGCGCCACAGCAGAATGCACGGCGGTATTATCAGCCTCAGTTCCGGACCCTGTAAAAATAATATCTTGCGCGCAGACACCAAGCGCTAATCCTAACGAATCGCGCGCGTCATTGATAAGCCTAGCTGCGGCCCGGCCATCCCCATGCGGCGCGCTCGAGTTACCCGGCACATGCATCGCTGCGTTAACGGCCTCGATAACTTCAGGGCGAAGCGGTGATGTCGCGTTATGATCAAGATAGAGGCGCATTATTCCGCCGCCTCCAGCTTTTTTTCTGTGTCTAGGGGAATACGTTGCTCGACCACGTCTTCAATTGTCACCGAGGCCAAGAAACCTTCGATGTGATTTTCAAGCGCGCCCCAGAGGTTGTGCGTGAGGCAACGATTAGACTTTCCGGTGCAGGTCAATTTCGTTTCGGGATTACAGGCATGGGCCTTAATATCTTCATCAACTGCGGCAATCACAGTGTTGAGCCGTATATCGGCAGGACTTTGCATTAATGTGTAACCGCCTTCCGGCCCGCGAACACTTGAAACGATCTCAGCGCGGCGAAGCTTGGCAAAAAGTTGCTCTAAAAACGATAAAGAAATAGACTGACGGGCGGCAATATCAGGCAGTGACACGATAGCCTTCGGCCCTTGCGCGGCAATGTCTGCCACGGCCATAACCGCATAACGTCCCTTCGCTGTCAGTTTCACTTGCTTCAGCCTTATTTGTTGCAGGTTTTTCTCGCTTTTTGCGCAATCGCTTGTTAAGAGCGCCGCGAAACCTGTGTAGTTTGGGACATGTAGTATTCCCGACTATTTTAGTCAAGTATAGCCGTGCCCATAAAATCTCATATGAGGTGCGGCAAAAATGAATAAGAGAGTTCTATGCCAGAAGTCATTTTCGCCGGTCCTGAAGGCCGTCTCGAAGGCCGTTATCACCCCTCTGAAGACCCTGCAGCGCCTTGCGCCCTCATCTTGTCTCCGCATCCGAAAGCCGGCGGCCACATGGACCACCGCATCCCCGTCGCCATGTACGAACAATATAAAGCGCGCGGATTTTCTGTGCTGCGCTTCAATTTCCGTGGATTAGGACGTTCAGTGGGTACGTATGATAACGGTATTGGCGAGTTGCAAGACGCCGCTTATGCGCTTGACTGGATGCAGAGCTTTAATCAGAACGCGCCGTTTAGCTGGGTCTCCGGTTACTCCTTTGGGGCTTGGATCGGCATGCAGCTTTTGATGCGCCGCCCCGAAGTCGCGGGTTTCATCTCCATGTCACTTCCGACAAACACATATGACTTTGCCTTCCTCGCCCCGTGTCCGGCCTCCGGCCTGATTACATATGGCTCAGAGGACGTCATTGTACCCCCGGATGATGTTGACCGCGTGGTTGAGAAAATCCGGGTTCAAAAAGGCACGCAGATTTCAACAGTACGCATCGAAGGCGCGGATCATTTCTACACGAACCACCTCGACCATGCTCTTGATATTATTGATGATTATCTCGACGACCATCTTGACCCAAGATATTGCCCACCGCGTGAACAGCTTCTTCTCGAAGAAGGTTAAGGCATAGCGACGCGGCCGCCTGTCATGGGTTTATCCACGCCTGTTGTCATCGGAAATGAAATCGGTAGACCCAGCCTCGACCTCACCGCGAGATAAGCAAACGCTTGCGCTTCAATGGCGTCGCTGTTCCAGCCGACCGCATCCGCCGTCAAAACTTTAGCTGTTGAATGCTCGGCCAGCATCCAAAGCATAGCTTTGTTATGACGTCCCCCGCCGCACACAATCAATGTGTTGGGGGTCTCGTGCATAGCCTGCAGTGTGTAAATTGACGATAGCGCCGTGAAAGCCGCCAAAGTCGCCGCGCCGTCTTCAACGCTCAATTCGTCCAGATCATTGATAACGTGAAAATCATATCGGTCAGCAGATTTAGGGAGCTCTTTTTGGAAAAACTCTCTATCAAGCCACTGTTTAACAATATGAAAATTGGGCGTCCCTTTTGAGGCCAAACGACCATCTGCGTCGAAGGCCCCAAGGCCGTTTTGAGACATCCAATCATCCAAAGGTCCGTTTCCCGGCCCCGTATCACTCGCGATAAGATGATTTTTGGAGGTCACGAGGGTCACATTCGCAACGCCGCCAATATTTAGAACAGCAGCGGGTAAGTCGAGTTTACGCTTTGCCACTAAGGCCTTGTGGAAAATCGGAGCCAGCGGCGCGCCCTGCCCGCCGGCTTTAACATCCGCGCTTCGGAAATCATAATAGACTGGAAAGCCTGTTTTTTCTGCCAGTAATGCCCCGTCGCCTAATTGTAAAGTACGGCCCTTCGTTGCGCCGCTAGGCGGGATGTGAATAATCGTCTGCCCGTGAAACCCAATCATTGCGAGATCTCGCGCCCACTCGGGATTCGCTAGGCAGAGCTTTTTAACCGCCCGAATATGCGTCCGCGCGATAACAGCTTCCGCGGCCACGAAACTATTGGGCTGGGGACCATCAAATTTCCAGCGCAAGGCCGCCTGAGTTGCAGACATCAAGGTTTCGCGGTCAAGCTCTGTGTAAGGTAGCATCAGGCTTGGGCCCGTTCGAAACAAGGTCTCGCCGTCCGTTTCAATAAAGGCCGCATCAACGCCGTCGAGTGACGTGCCGCTCATCAGGCCAAGCGCGATATACTGAGTACGTTTCATTCCTGCCTTATAGGTCTGCCTAGATTGGCCTTTGACATGCGCATGCGCTTTGTTAGTAAACGAAGTTCACCGCAAAGAGACGCGATTCATGACCCAATACCAGTCAAAACTAATGCAAACCCTAACAGGGCGTGGGTTTTTATACCAATGCACCGACGAAGACGGCCTAGACACGGCGGCCAAGTCAGGCCTGACAGGATATATTGGCTTTGACTGCACAGCCCCAAGCCTACATGTGGGCTCGCTGGTGCAGATTATGATGCTCCGTCACCTTCAGCAATCCGGCGGGACGCCTATTGTGCTGCTTGGGGGCGGGACAACAAAAATTGGCGATCCGTCCATGAAGGACAAGACCCGCCCTATTCTGACCAATGAGCTTATTGAGCGGAACAAGTCTGGTATCCGCCAAGTCTTCGCCAAATTCCTTGATTTTGACGGTCCCAACGCGGCTATTATGGCGGATAATGCAGATTGGCTCGACGCGCTGGGCTATATTGAATTCCTGCGCGAAGTTGGCCCGCATTTTACAATCAACCGTATGATCACGATGGAGACGGCTAAACGACGTATTGAGCAAGAATTGCCAATGACATTCCTTGAGTTCAACTACCCGCTCTTGCAGAGCTATGATTTTGTTGAGCTTAACCGCCGCCATGGCTGCGCGCTGCAACTCGGCGGCTCTGACCAGTGGGGCAATATCGTAACCGGCGTAGACCTGACCCGGCGTATGGAAGGTAGCGAGACTTTCGGCTTTACAACTCCGCTTATCACGACAGCATCGGGAGGTAAGATGGGCAAGACAGCCGACGGCGCAGTTTGGCTGAACGGCGAGGCCTCTTGGGGTGCAGATTATGTCCGCAGCCCGTATGAATACTGGCAGTTCTGGCGTAATACAGACGATGCGGATGTAGGCCGTTTTATGCGCTTGTTCACAGATTTACCTTTGGACGAAATTGCCAAACTTGAAGCCTTAGAAGGCGCAGACATCAACACAGCTAAAATCCGACTCGCTAATGAAGCGACAACGCTTCTTCACGGGGCAGACGCCGCAAAATCTGCTGAAGCGACCGCCCGCGAAACCTTTGAAAAAGGCGGCGCAGCAGAAGGTTTGCCTACTTTTGAACTGGCCGTAGATGGTATGGGCATTTTGGAAGCTACAGTTGCGACCGGGCTAGCGAGTTCGAACGGTGAAGTCCGCCGCCATATCAAAGGCGGCGCCCTGAAAATCAATGACGTCAAAGTAGAGACACATGAGCGGGCTTTATCTGCGGATGATGTGATTGACGGCGTGATTAAACTCTCAGTTGGCAAGAAAAAGCACGCTCTATTGAAACCTGCCTAGAGACCAAAAGCTCTTGCCATGTGATATGTGAGACCCGCTGCGGCGTAGGCCAGCACAAAGAGATAGCCAAAGGCAAAGAGCGGCCATTTCCATCCATTTGTTTCTTTCTTGATAATTGCAAATGTCGAGAGACATTGCGGCGCAAACACAAACCACGCGAGGAATGCCAGCGCTGTAGGGAATGTCCAGTCTGCAGCGATAATGCCTGACAGTGCATCTGTTTGCGTATCATTGAGGGCATAAATTGTTGCCAAAGAACTCACGGCAACTTCGCGCGCTGCCATGGCCGGAATAAGCGAAATTGCGATTTCAAGGTTAAACCCAATGGGCTTCAAAAGCGGTTCAATCACGCTGCCAATTTTCCCTGCGAAGGTTTGAGCTATGCCCGTCGCATTTGCTGGATAACTGGCAAGAAACCAGATTGCGACAGACGCCGGCATAATTATACGGCCAGCACGGCTAATGAATATCATAGCCCTGTCCCAAAGCCCGCGCAGGTAATCTTTGATTACAGGCGCTTTGTAGCTTGGGAGTTCGATAAGGAGCGTTGACTTGCCCCCCTTCATAAGCGTTCTTTTGAAACTGAAAGCCATAATCATAGCAAAGACAATGCCCACAATAACCAGACCGAATGCCACGAGGCCCTGCTGACTGAAAATACCGATTTTCTTGGCCGGTATAAAGGCTCCAATAATAAGAAAATAAACGGGCCAACGCGCCGCGCATGTCATCAACGGGGCGATGAGTATCGTAGTCAGGCGATCTCGCTCTTGTTCAATGGTTCTTGCCGCCATAATGCCCGGAATAGCGCAGGCAAAGCTTGAGAGCAGCGGGATAAAAGCTCGGCCATTCAGACCGACTTTAGCCATAAGCGTATCAACTAAGAAAGCCGCTCTCGCCATGTACCCGGACGCCTCGAGTAAGAGGATAAATGCGAAGAGTATGATGATTTGAGGCAAAAAGATTATCACCGATCCTACGCCTGCAATAATCCCGTCTGAAATAAGAGAGCGCACCCAGTTATCTGGCGTAATTGCCGTGACCGCGGTTTGCAAAAGCCCTATACCGCCTTCGATGATACTCATGGCTGGCCCTGACCATGTATAAACCGCTTGGAACATAACGAACAAAATCGTCAGGAGCAGCAAAAGTCCCATCACGGGATGCAGGACAATTTTGTCTATGCGCTGCGTGGACGTTTCAGCCTGCTGGATACGGCTGACAGCCCCCCCTGTGATGGTACGGGCTTTGGCTTGCAGGTCTTTAAGTGTCAGCGGTTCAGGCTCTGGCAAGGCCGCTGAACCGTGTAGAACATCGCCTGTCCATTCGGAGAGAAAGTCCAGCAGGTGGGCACGGCCGGAGGAGCGCACCGCCACGCAGGATATTACGGGAATGCCGAGCACAGCTTCGAGCTGTTGAATGTCAATATCAATCCCGTCCCGCGCCGCCATGTCCATCATATTGAGGACAAGCACGACAGGGAGGCCATAGTTTTTTGCCTGCAGAACATTATGCAAATGCGTTGTGATGTGAGATGCGTCCATCATGAATATCAACGCATCCGGTTGGCGTTCGCCTTCGAGGTTTCCGCGCACAGCGTCAATCGCCACGCGTTCATCCATGCTGTGTCCGCAATCGCCATACACACCCGGAAGGTCGAGGAGTTCTACGGCCTGACTATTTGGCAGATCGAATTCGCCCTTGCGGTATTCAACTGTGACGCCCGGATAATTGGCAACCTTCGCCCGCCCGCCCGTCAATGCATTAAATAGCGATGTCTTCCCGCAATTAGGCGCGCCCAGTAATGCTAGACGAACCGTTTTAGCTGTTTCGACAACATCAAGCATTGATGAGTTCAATCAAAACGGCGTCTGCTTCAGCTTTGCGCATAGCAATCAAAGCCCCGTTCAGCCGCACAGATAGGGGATTACGCCCAAACAGACCGAAATGTAGCGCTTCGACACTATCGCCCTCTGCAAAACCGATTTCCCGAAGCCGTGTGACTAAGTCATCATTATTATCGGCAAAACCTGTCACGCGAGCCGGAATATTTTTATCTAAATCTCTGAGGGTCATGAAGGGCTAATAGTGCGAACGGTTCTCATTAGCAATCAAAATACGTTCATGAGCTGGATTTTATAAAGCTAGAAAGGTTATCGGAACCCCCTGGCAAAACCCACATAGCGCGACAAAATTTAACGGCATTCACATGAAACGCCTGTTGACCCTGCCTGCGGTTGAATTAGGTTAGGACCATGACAAAAGACTTGATGAAATACGAACAAATGACGCAACTCGCCCTTAGGGGTGTTGTAAGGGACGCTATTCGCCGGGTTATCCGCGAGGACGGACTCCCCGGAGCCCATCATTTCTACATTACGTTTTTAACCCGGTTTCCGGGCGCTGAGGTTGATGAAAGCCTTGCCAAAAAATATCCGGAAGAGATTACGATCGTCCTAGAGCATCAGTTCTGGGATCTCTTAGCTCACGCGGACAATTTCGAAGTTACACTTAAATTTGGCGGCGTTCCGAAATACCTGAAAGTCCCCTACACGGCCATTACCCGCTTCCATGACCCAAGCGTCGGTTTTGCTCTGCAATTCGATCCGCCAAAAGAAATGGAACCTGCCCCGCCGACACTAGCTAAGCTCGAACCTGCCACCGCCAATAGCGCTACAGGCGTAGCTAAAAAACCTGCCTCTAAAGCCAAAGCTAAAAAAGACAAAAAGACAGACGACGCTGCTGCCGCTGAGGAAACCGGCGAAAAAGTCGTCAGCCTCGACAGCTTTCGTAAGAAATAGCTCCAAATCAAGAGAATATTATGATCAAAATGCGCACGGAAACCGATAGCTTCGGCCCGTTAAAAGTTCCGGCTGACAAATATTATGGGGCGCAGACGGCCCGTAGCCTGATTAACTTCCCTATTGGTGAAGAAGTCATGCCCAAACCCATTGTCCGCGCGCTTGGCATTATCAAACGCTCTGCGGCGCTCGCCAACAAATCCCTGAAAAATCTCGACGCGAAGACGTGCAGAGCCATTGTCAGCGCGGCGTCCGAAGTGGCCGAAGGGAAACTTGACGACAATTTTCCGCTCTCCATCTGGCAGACGGGATCGGGTACTCAGTCCAATATGAACTCTAACGAGGTCATCTCTAACCGCGCGATTGAAATCATGGGCGGCGTTATCGGCTCCAAAGATCCGGTTCATCCAAACGACCATGTGAACCGCAGCCAAAGCTCGAACGACACCTTCCCTACCGCTATGCATATTGCGGCGGCAGAGGAAATTCATCATAGCCTCATCCCCGCGCTGCAAACCCTGCGCAATGCGCTGAACGATAAATCCCAAGAGTTTAAAAAGATCATCAAAATTGGCCGCACGCATACGCAAGACGCGACACCGGTCACATTAGGTCAGGAATTTTCAGGCTATACAGCGCAAGTTGACCTCGGCATTAAACGCGTAGAGCGGGGCCTCAAGGAGCTATACCCCCTCGCTCAAGGCGGCACAGCTGTCGGTACTGGCCTCAACGCGAAGCCCGGTTTTGCCAAAGCTTTCGCTGAGGAAGTCGCGAGCTATACCAAGCTCCCATTTAAAACGGCGCCCAATAAATTTGAAGCTCTCGCGGCACATGACGCCTATGTCTCTGCCCACGGCGCGATAAACACAGTCGCCGCCAGCCTTTTAAAAATAGCGAATGATATCCGTTTTTTAGGCTCAGGGCCTCGCTCAGGTCTTGGCGAAATATCTTTGCCCGCGAATGAGCCTGGCTCGTCTATAATGCCCGGTAAAGTCAACCCTACACAGTGCGAAGCGCTAACTATGGTCTGCACACAAATCATGGGCAATAACACGACAATGACCATCGCCGGGTCGCAAGGACATTTCGAACTGAACGTCTACAAGCCGGTTATGGCCTACAACATGCTACAATCCATCCGTCTCATGACAGATGCTTGCAACAGCTTCACGGACAAATGCGTTGTCGGCATCACGGCCAATGAAGACCGTATCGCCGATCTGCTATCCCGCTCACTCATGCTTGTGACGGCCCTCGCCCCGACTATCGGCTATGACAACGCGACAAAGGTCGCCAAAACCGCTCATAAAAACGGCACGACATTACGTGAAGAAGCGGTCAAGCTAGGCTTTGTCACGGAAAAAGAATTCGACAAAGTCGTCCGCCCTGAACTTATGATTAAGCCGCGGTAGTGGGCGACAATTCCACTCCAGATGGTTCTAAAACCTCCCGCAAGGGCGGAGGCAATGTCATTAAATTTGGCAAAGCCAAGAAATCCATGGCCCGTACGGCCAAGGAAAAGAAGGCTGCGGAAAATAGGGTTCGATTTGGACAAAAGAAATCAGCAAAAGAGTTGAAACAAGCGCTAGCGGAAAAACTTCAAGCGAAATTGGACGGTCACAAAATCGATAAATCATAGATGTGACTTTGCGCCCCAATCGTGCTAAGCTTGAATCATGAAACACACAGATACAGACCTTTCAGGCAAACAATCCGTCACACTTTCTATAAGCGAAGAATTACTACGCACAGCGAAAGCGCAAAATATCGACCTTTCTCAGGCTCTTGAGGCCCAACTTTGCAAGCAACTTGGCACATTAAATAGTCCGGATTTTTGTGAGAGCTACGCAGCGGAAATATCAAACCGCCAAAAAGAGACTGAGACCTTGAAGCAATACGGTAAAACCCACGGTATCTTCTAGGCGAACACCCCCGTGAGCCGCGAGAAACGCTCCATCACCCTCCACGGGCACCGCACATCTGTGGCGCTGGAAACTGAATTTTGGGCTGTCATAGATGCGGTGGCTGAAACGAAAAATCAGTCCCTCGCCTCGTTGATTGTCGAAATTGACGACACCCGCATCTTGGAGAAAAGCCGCCTTGGTTTGGCGGCTTACTTGCGTATATGGGGGTTGAAGCAGGCGCAGCGAAGACCCTAGACAATCGGATCAGGTGGCGGCTGACAACTCGGCCCATCCTTCATTTGCTCCTCAGCATCTTTGAAAAATGCGTCGAGGTCTTTAGGTTTCGCTTTTTCTTTTGATTTTTCCGTCGGTTTTTCTTTCGGCTGCGTTTTGGACGTCTCGGATTGAGTGTCAACTTTAGGCGTCGTCTGCGCAGTGGCAACAGTGCCCATCGAAATGGAAATGAAAAAGGCAATACCAAGCTGTTTGAACATATAATCTCCTGACTCGAAGTTAGTAACACAGATATGGGATGAAATTAAGGCAGGTTTACAGCCTAAAAATCATAGCTATCCGCGCGTGTTGTCCTTATGTTCTATTCTATGTCCACCGCCGATTCCTTTCAACCCGCGCCGCCGCGGCCCGAGCCGTCCTTGTCGATGCAAGCCATGCCGCGTCGTGCCCCGGCAAATTCCTCGTATCTTGAAGGCCTGAACAAAGAACAACACGAAGCCGTGGTGACTATAGACGGGCCGTTATTAGTGCTCGCGGGCGCAGGTACAGGAAAGACCCGGGTACTAACGTGCCGTCTCGCGCATATCTTGGAAACAGGCCGCGCCTACCCATCTCAAATCCTATCCGTGACATTTACCAACAAAGCCGCGCGGGAAATGCGCGAGCGTGTCGGCGGGCTTATTGGCCAAGCGGTTGAAGGCCTGCCGTGGCTCGGGACGTTCCATTCCATCGCTGCGAAAATCCTGCGCATCCATGCCGAGCTTGTCGGCCTGAAATCCAGCTTCACGATTTTGGATACGGACGACCAACTCCGCCTCCTAAAGCAAATTATTAAAGCCGAGCAAATTGACGAGAAACGCTGGACGCCGCGTTACCTCGCCTCGTTAATCGATAGCTGGAAAAACAAAGGCCTACTGCCCGCTAAGATTAGCGCGAGCGAGAGCCATAAATTTTGCGATGGTAAAGGCGCGCATATTTACAAGATTTACCAGGACCGCCTGAAAGTCCTTAATGCCTGTGACTTCGGTGACCTACTTTTACACAATCTAACCCTCTTCATGGAACATCCGGATGTTCTAAAAAAGTATCATAACAAGTTCCGTTACCTTCTGGTGGACGAGTATCAAGATACAAATGTTTGCCAATATTTATGGTTACGTCTCTTGGCCCAAGGCTCGCAGAATATCTGCGTGGTGGGCGATGATGACCAATCCATTTACGGCTGGCGCGGGGCTGAAGTTGACAACATCCTCCGTTTCGAGAAAGATTTTCCTGGCGCGAAGGTTGTCAAACTCGAACGCAATTACCGCTCGACCGAACATATTCTCGCAGCAGCTTCGGGCCTCATATCGGGCAATCAGGGCCGCCTCGGCAAGACGCTATGGACAGACATTGAAGGCGGCGAAAAAGTCACCGTGACAGGCGTCTGGGACGCCCCTGCCGAAGCCCGTATGATTTCCGGCGAGATCGAAAATTGGAATACCAAAGGCCGCTCTTATAACGATGTCGCCATTCTCGTGCGCGCGTCACGGCAAATGCGCTCTTTTGAGGAACGCTTCATTCAGCTCGGCCTGCCTTACCGCGTTATCGGCGGCCCACGTTTCTTCGAGCGGCAGGAAATCCGTGATGCCCATGCCTATATTCGCGTCCTAAGATCAGAGACAGACGACCTGGCTTTTGAGCGTATCGTCAACACGCCCAAGCGCGGTATTGGGCAAACCAGTATTCAAAAACTGCAACAAGCTGCGCGGGCTATGGGCGTTAGTCTGGAGGCCGCCACGCGGGAACTTGTCAAGACAGATGAAATTCGCGGCAAGGCCCGCACCTCTCTGCGCGCCTTTATCGTGGATATAGATCGTTGGCGCCGTGAGGCTAAAGACATCAAACATACCGAAATCGCCGAGCGAATTTTAGACGAGAGCGGCTACACAAAAATGTGGCGCGATAACAAAGACGCCAAATCTGCAGGTCGCCTTGAAAACCTGAAAGAGCTAATCCTCGCCATGGGCGAATTTGATACACTCGAAGCCTACCTCGAACATGTCAGTCTTGTGCTAGACGTGGAACGCGGGCCGCAGGAAGAAGAGATTAGCCTGATGACGCTCCATTCCGCTAAGGGTCTTGAATTTCCGCTCGTCTTCCTGCCCGGCTGGGAAGAAGGCATGTTCCCAAGCCAAAAAAGCATGGACGAAAGCGGTATGGCAGGGCTGGAAGAAGAACGCCGCTTGGCCTATGTCGGCATTACCCGCGCGCGAGAACAGGCCAAAATATACTTTGCCGCCAACCGCCAAGTCTACGGCTCTTGGCAATCGAGCCTGCCGTCCCGGTTTATTGACGAGCTGCCCCCCGCCCATGTCGAGGCTCAATCAGAGACCGGCTATTACAACAAAGCCCAAATTAGCTCTAACGTCACCGAAAACTTTACAGATAGCTTTAATCACGATAGCAGCGCTCGCACCTCGCCGGGATGGGCCCGTTACAAAAGCCAAAAGGCCAAGGGCCCCACGACGATTGATGTCAACACCACGCGCCGTCCGGCAAAAAACAAAGGTAGCAACTTCAAAATCGGCGAACGGATATTCCATCAAAAGTTCGGATATGGGACAATCAAATCAGCCGAGGGCACGAAGCTCACGGTAAAATTTGAAAAAGCCGGCGAGAAAAAAGTGCTCGACGGATTTGTGGAACGGGTTTGATTTATGTGGACTCGATTATTTATTTTGATAGCTATGGGATTAGAATTAGCCGCCTGCTCTAGTACGGGCGGCAAAGTCAGTTTAAAAGTCCACGAGATAAGCTCTTTGGCGTCTAATGAACCCGGTACAGCCAGCTTCAAAGGTCTCGAATTTCTCGCGGACCCTATCCCCGGCAAACTAAAAAACCGCGTCAACGTCATCTATTTGCATGGCATTGGCTGGACGGAAAGCGAAGAAAACAAACCTCTCGCCAATGCCTTCATCGCTGGAATTGCGGACGCTTACGGGATAAAACCCGAGGGTAAAATCATAAAAAGCTTCTGTGGTCAGTCTGAGGAAGAAGACGGCAGTTCAGACATGGATCATATCTACATCAAGGCCACAGCCCCGAAATATTATGAGACGGCCCTCCCCGGCGCAAAGCTAAAAATGGACAATCTCGTCTGCATGGACAAACAGACTCTCGAGGTTGATGACAATCTCGAATTTGTTTTTTACCGTGTGTTTTGGGATGATATTTTCTGGAACACGCTGCAATTCCCCCATGTTGGCCAGGACGATGACCGAGGGTCTTCTAAAGCGTTCGCAGGTCTACGCCGGAAATATAACCGCCGCATGAAAGACGAGCTTGTCAATTACGGCTTCTCTGATGCGGTCATGTATCTCGGGCCCGCAGGCGCCGAAATCAGAAGCGCTATTCGCGGAGCTATGTGCTCGGCCGCACTGGACGCGGCAGGCTTTGAGTTTGCAGATCAGGGCAAGACTGTATCTCATTCCGGAATCTGCCAGACGGCATCAAACACCTCGATTAAAACCAATCAATTTGCCTTCGTCACAGAAAGTCTCGGCAGCAAAATCACATACGATGTCATGCGCGAGGCCCTTACTGATAACCGCGACACGATCATAGATGATATGGTTTCCGGCAGTGAGTTTTACATGCTGGCCAACCAACTTGCACTTTTATCTCTCAGCGATCTCAGTACATCCCCGACACAAACCCCGCTTCAATTCGCAGGAGATAAACGCCCCAAGATCATCGCCATGTCAGAACTCAATGATTTTCTGACGTATGAGCTCATTCCGTTCTTTGAACAGCTTTGGAAAAGCTCATTTCGAAACAATGAGACAGACCCTGATCTTAACATTCTTGATTCGCGGGAGCAGATGGTGAGGGATCTTGGATTCGATATGGTGGATATGCGGCTTGAGTTTGCGGATAAAGTCATTCCGCTCCTCAAAGGTTTTGTCGATCCCCTGCAAGCCCATAGCGGCCATGCGGCTGAACCTGAGCTTATGCTCTACATGCTGTGCGGGGCGCGTGACGGACGACTGCACAAAGAAAACTGCCTCGCAACATCAAGGATTGAGTAATGCAACCCTATGCTCTTTTTATTCGCGGCGAGGAAAAGGCTGTCTTTAATATCGCCGAACGGCTTGGTTTTGCAGAAGATATGGAAGCCCTCGCCCTCTCCGTGTTCGAGGACGGCCCTGATACTATGCAAGTTCAGGCTCTTTTCGCGACCGAAACCGAGGCTCTTGCCACGCAATCCTCTTTGAACTTAAGTCCTGACTTCGAGAGTTTTGTCGTACAGCTCGATGACGAAGACTGGGTCAGCAAAAGCCAAAAAGGCCTCCCGCCTGTCGATGCTGGACGGTTTTGGGTTTATGGCTCTCATGATGCAGATACAATTCCAGCCCACGTCACATGGCCCATACACATAGATGCGGGTCAAGCTTTTGGCACGGGCCACCACGGCACAACAAAAAGCTGCCTTATCACTTTTGATAAACTCTTGCAGTCAGGGTTCGATCCCAAAGATGTGTTAGACTTGGGTTGCGGCGCTGGAATTTTGGCTATCGCCGCAGCAAAAGCACTGGGCCGCACGGTACTCGCCACAGACATAGATCCCGACGCTGTTGCCGTCACCAAGGAAAATGCGGACATCAACGCCGTCGCCCCGCATATCATCAGTGAAGTATCCAATGGATTTGAGAGCGCTATTTTGAAAGACCGTCAATTTAATTTGATTTTCGCTAATATTTTGGCGGGGCCGCTCATGGGGCTCGCACCTGATATTACAAAAGCTCTAGCCCCCGGCGGACGAGTCATCTTGTCAGGTATCTTGGATGAGCAAGCGGCGACGGTAGCCGCGTCCTTCGAAAAGGCGGGACTTTCAGTGTCGCCGCAGCCTTCATTATCAGGCTGGACCAGCCTTTTAGCCTCTAAGCTCTAATTTCAGGCAATAAAAAACCCGGCTCCAAAATAATTTTCTGGGGCCGGGTCCAATTTTTCATGTCGCAGTCTATTATAGTGCGCGGTTTTCGCGGCGATTGCGGCGGCTATAACGGCGAGCCATTAGGCTGTTTACGTCTTTTTCGCGGCGGGCTTGCGCCCCTTCAAAAGCCGGAGCGAATGTCCGAGTTTCAACTGCAGTGAACTGTGTTCCGTTCAATTGATTTGTCATGGTCTTCTCCAATTTTGCTGCCCTATGCAGCGTCTTTTCATGAAACATATATGGCCTAAAACTTGCAAAAAGTGAAGATACAGACGCGCTTACAGAGCTATGCAAAAATGCATAACTTGTAAAGAATCTGGTAACCATTTCAATCAACCAACAGTTTACTTATTGGCCCGGAGGTCTAAATCCATATATAGACCGTTATGGATTCAACTCGCGCTACACGCATCCAAGGAAACATTATGATTCAGAATTTTGACGTTCAAGGCGGCCCAGCTTTCGGCCAAGAGAATTTGCCTAAGCTCCGCGCCGCTCTCGCGGCAGCTAAGCTCGACGGGTTTCTCATCCCCCACGAAGATGAATATCAAAACGAATATCTGCCCGATTGTAATGAACGCCTGATGTGGGCGACCGGATTTACAGGCTCTGCAGGGGCTGCCGTAGTCCTGACCGCAAAAGCCGCTGTCTTTGTCGACGGGCGTTATACGCTACAAGTCGGCGCGCAAGTTGATGAAAGTCTTTTCGAATATCTACGCCTCGAACAATCAGGGGTCGCCGAATACTTGCGCGGCAACGTCAAAAAGGGAAACGTTATAGGATATGACCCTCGCCTCCACAGCCCGAGCGCGCTCATAATTTTAGAAGACGCCGTTAGCGGCGCAGGCGGAGAACTTAAAGCTCTTTCGGACAACCCCATTGATATGGCGTGGGACGACCGCCCCGCCGCGCCCGTAACGCCCCTCGTCATTCAACCTGCGAGATATGCGGGCGAAAGCCACGCGGATAAACGTGAGCGTATCGCGGCCGAGATTAAAAAATCCGGAGCAAACGCCGCCCTAATCACTTCTCCGGCCTCAATCGCGTGGCTACTTAATATTCGCGGCGGCGATGTTATGTGTACCCCCCTCCCGCTCTCGACCGTCATTATAGGGGCAGACGGTAAGGTGCAGCTTTTCGTCAACGGCGACAAAGTCACCCCCGAAGTCCGCTCTCACCTTGGCAATCAAGTCAGTATCAAGCCGGAGTCTTTTATAGAGGCTGCAATTGTAAACTTGAAATCCCAAACCGTTATGGTTGACCCGTCCGTGACCTCTGCATGGTACTTTAACGCGCTCAAAAAAGCCGGCGCAGAGATAAAACGCAGTATGGATCCGGTCGCTCTGCCCAAAGCCTGCAAGAACGACGCGGAAATTGCAGGCACAACAGAAGCCCATAAACGCGACGGCGCGGCGCTCACCCGTTACTTGCACTGGCTCGACACCGAAGCTCAAAGCGGCGAGATTGACGAAATTGAAGCCGCCGGCCGCCTCGAGCAATTCCGTCACGATACGGGGGTTTTGCGTGATCTAAGTTTTGAAAGCATTTCAGGCGCCGGCTCTAACGGGGCGATTGTCCATTACCGTGTCACCCGCGAGACGGATCGCCCCGTGAAATCGGGCGAACTGTTGTTGGTTGATAGCGGCGGTCAGTATTTGGATGGAACCACCGATATTACTCGCACAATCGCTGTGGGGCCGCCACCTGCGGATGCGGTCCCAAGCTATACGGCTGTTTTGCGTGGCATGATTGCTGTAAGTGTCGCTCGGTTTCCAAAGGGTGTCGCGGGGCGTGATCTGGATGCTCTGGCCCGCACTCCGCTGTGGCAAATGGGCCGGGATTATGACCACGGGACCGGGCACGGTGTGGGCGCATACCTCAGCGTGCATGAGGGGCCGCAGGGAATTTCGCGTCGCAATATGGTTCCGCTTGAGCCCGGCATGATTTTATCGAACGAGCCGGGGTATTACCGCGAGGGGGCCTTTGGCATCCGAATTGAGAACCTGATCGTGGTGCAGCCTGCCCCGCAGATTTCGGGCCAAGACACGCGCGAGATGATGTCGTTTGAGACATTGACCTGGGTTCCGCTGGATCGGCGGTTGATTGATGTGGCGGCGCTGACAGCATCTGAGCGGCGTTGGATAGATGACTATCACGCGCAGGTTCTTGAAAAGATTGGGCCGCGTGTGGACGGCTCTGCACTTGAGTGGTTGCATGCCGCCTGTGCGCCGCTGTAGTCTCTGACTTTCTGATCCCAACTGACTTTAAGGAGCGCTTTCATGGCAGAGCATATCAAAATACGGCCTGCTGGCGGAACTTGGACGGTGCGGGCCGGCGGCGCTGTATTGGCCGAGACGACAGCTGCATTAGAGTTGGTTGAGGGCGACAATCCGCCAGTGATTTATTTCCCGCGCGCAGACTTTGCCGAGGCTTTCCTTGATCCGTCGGATACGCGCTCGACGTGCCCATACAAAGGAGAGGCGACATATTATTCGATCGTCGCGAAATCCGGGCCGATCAAAGATGCAGCGTGGTCTTAGGAGGCTCCGAAAAAGGGTGTCGAAGAGATCGCTGGGTATCTGGCGTTCTATACTGCAAAAGTATCGGTTGAGGCACTTTAGATAGGGTCGCATTGCGACCGGCTGCAACCCGTCTCTCTAAATCGCATTGAAGGTTGCCATGGCCCAGCTATGGCAACCTAACAGCGCAGCGCTTCATTACGCCTGTCTGCGGCCACTTGATCAGATATCCGATGATCTTGGTCATATGTGACAACGACACTCATATATTCCCCTAGCGTCAGCATCCTTGGAAATCTAATTTTTCCACATGCTTTGATGACACTGGGGGATATCGGCATGAAATTTGTTGAGACGAAGGCTTGGGACGCGACGCATGTGGACGTGCCAGAGTATTTAGAGCAACAACCCAGTGACAAGACATTGTATTTGGTCACGCGCGCAGAGCTTACTATAGCACGTTCGCAAAAACTGTTGGGCGAAATCCGGGAGCTGAAGGCCAGTCTTAACCTACAGGCCTGACAGCATCTGTCCCGTCAAGCCGGAGGTCTGGCCAAAACAGATCAGGTACGTCGCGTAAAATGGCCCAGACCACAAAGCGCTTGCTCCATGCTCCGTCATGAATGTTCCTCCGCCGCCGTAGACGCCATCGCCCGGTTTAGCGCCTTTAGCGCATCGACCTGAAACAGCGCGCCCCAAATTTCCGGAGGTTTGTCGCCCCCCGGAAAATGCGCGATGGGAATATACTGCGCGTTGGTTTTATCAAATATCGGCATCGCGGCTTCTAGCGTTGCGTCTGTGGCCAGCCATGTGCCCGCCATCAACATTTCTTGGCAATCGTCCATCGGTGCCGCCCTTGGCGCGTCTGTTGCCCGCATGATGGTTTGCACCTGAAACGTGCCCATAAGCCACGCCTGCGGCCCCGCCGCGATGTGAACGCCGCGCCGCTCAAGCTGGGTGAGGAAATAGGAAAGGTCCACCATCCGGCTGGACAGCGCTGTGGACAGCGACACTGTCACCATGACCGCAAGACCCGTTTGCCAGTCGCCCGTCAGCTCAAACACAATCAGCGTGGTGGATATAGGTGCCCCCAACACCGCCGCCGCGACCCCGCCCATACCTGCCAACGCATACAGCGTGCTATCGCCTGAAACCGTTGGGAAAATCGCCGTGGCCACCAGCCCAAAGGCCAGCCCCGTCAACGCCCCCACCATCAGTGCGGGCGAAAAGATACCGCCTCCCATCCGCCCGCCGATGGTAATTGCGACGGCGATGACTTTGAGGACCACAAAGACCACCGCCTCATGCATCAACAACCCGCCGCTAAGCGCGCGGGACGTCGTCTCATATCCAACCCCGATTATATGCGGAAACCCAATCGCGATAAGCCCCAGCAGCCCCCCCGCCACCGTGGGCCGCACCCATCGCGGCACACCTGTCCACTCTTGCAACTCGGACGCGCGGTTGTCCGTCCAAAAGATCGCCCGCATCAGCACAAACGCCACCCCGCCGCAGACCAGCCCAAGGATCATGAACGCCGGAAGCTCTTGGTAGAACGCCAGCGTGGTTTGTTCTGGCAGGCTAAATTCGGTGATGTCCCCAAAGGTCAGTCGGCTGACGACGGTGCCTGCGACGGACGCGATGGCGATGGGCGCAAAAGCATGCACCGCAAAGTGCCGCAGGACGACTTCCAGCGCAAAGAGCGTGCCCGCGATGGGCGCGTTAAAACTGGCCGAGACGGCGGCGGCGACAGCACAGCCCAACAGCTCTCGTCCGTGGATGCCGTCCGCGTTGATCCATTTGGCCACATAGGAGGACATAACCCCCGCCAAATGCACCACCGGCCCTTCGCGTCCAGATGATCCCCCCGTGGACAGTGTGATCATGCTGGCTAGGCTGGAAATCAGCCCTTGTTTGCGTTGCACTTGCCCGTCGTTCAGGGCGGCGGCCTCAATCACCTCGGCCACGGATTTGACCCGTGCGTCGTCGGTAAAGTGGTGCAGGATCAACCCCACGATCAGTCC
>ENA-ORXT01000777-ORXT01000777.1-marine-metagenome-genome-assembly--contig:-NODE-777-length-47765-cov-6.563265_pt1 | contig 47765 bp, 19 predicted proteins | sample MGYA00237868_ERZ511482 | MGnify/ENA metagenome assembly ERZ511482
ATGCAGGTAGATATATAGAACATGGAAATACTGGATTCCAAGGAAGTAATGCTACAAATAATGTCACCGCTAATTCTACTTCTACAGGGGATGTTAGCTGTTATAATATAAATGTCTGTTTTACAATTCCTCAAGAGGCACAAAATGTAAATGTAATAACAAGCAGTATTAATACAGCTGGAGAATCATATGAATCATCTACTGTAATATTTGCTGATGCTTCCTGTGCTCCTTATGGTGCAGCTACATATAATGGATTTTGGGCAGCGGATCCTCTAGGTTCCAATGGAGGAACTAACACAACTCTAGTTAACAACCCAGGTGGTAGTGCTGCCCCAGGGTCAGTATACACTACTACGGGTACTGGTGTTTTTGTAGCGGCAGATGTAAATACGATCGATGTTACAACTGATGTATATAATCCTGTTGCAGCTTCGAATGGGTCTAGAGATAATAACAATAATGTAGTTAGTGCTGTAATAGATGGTGGATTGGCTGCAACTGCATTAGTCGGAGGATATGAATTTCGTGTTTGCTTGGAAGATGTAGCTGCAACTGACGTAGAAGACATGAGGACTTCAACTACAACGACTTTCACAAGTACTTTAAACGGCTTTGATATCTGTTTAGATCTTTGCCCAAGTGGACTCGCCGTTGAGACTGCTCCAATAGCTATAATAGTTACAGAAAGCACTTGCGAAGCAGATGATATAACACTTAGTGGTGGTGTAGTTGCAGTACCAGCGACGACATGTCCAGCAGGTTCTACGTTAGAATATTCTTTGGATGCCTTTGCTACAGCAGGTACAGCAACACTACCTACATACGACCAGACAACTGCCATTACTATATCTACAAGATGTGTTTGTGATAATGATGCTACCGTGATCAGCATGGTTGCTGAAGTATCTACAACACCAGGTATGTGTCCACCTCCTTGTCCAGATGGATTAGCGGCAAGTACTGCTCCTGCGGCTGTGATAACATCAGAAAGCACTTGCGAAGCAGATGACGTAACCTTGAGTGGAGGTGTAGTAGATGCACCAGCAACGGCTTGCCCTGATGGTTCTACGTTAGAATATTCAGTAGATGGCGGTGCATGGTCTACGGCCCTCCCTGTTTATGATCAAGAAAATTCCATAACTATAGAGACAAGATGCATATGTGACGATGATGCTACAGTGATCAGTATGGTTGCTGAGGTATCTACAACACCAGGAGAATGTCCTATGGAATGTGTCATAGAAAATTTAGTCGCTACACCATCTTGTAATTCTGACGGGACCTATACTTTAGAAGTATGTTTTGATCATGTCTTACCAGATTCTGATCCAGCATTAGTTGATATCGATGTTAATGGAGTGATGTTCACTGATCAAAGTTTGACAGGAGGATGCGTAGAACTTAATGATGCGTCATTCATTGGTGATGAGACAGTAGCTATTTCCGTAACCGTGACTGATACAGGTTTAGTACCAGTGGATTGTTCTACAGCACCAGATCCAGTATTATACATAGCTTCTTCAGAAGGTACTGGAGATGGTACTTGCTCTACTGATGGAGAGTTTATAGAGATAGGTGTAGTCGGTTGTCCAGATTGTCCAGGGAGTATTGATTTAGCAGGATATTTTATTGAGGATGATGTTACAAATGCAACACCAGGAACTAACTCAACCGTATCAATTACTTCGGGTAGTTTGATGGTCGGAGAGACTGTGATCATTTACAGTGGTTACCTTGATGGTTCTATAGCAGGTCCTGCAATGGGAAGTATGGGTAGTGCGGTAGTCATAACTAGTGGAAGAGATATGTGTCCAGTTTGGAATACTACAGGTGATAACGCATTCTTATACGATGCAGCAGGTACATTGCTTGATACAGAAGCGACTACAGGAGGTTCGTCCACCTATGATGCACCTGTTATCGACGGATGCCCTACAGCAACAGCTTCGACATGTACAGCAACTACAGAATATGATGAGCCGGAGTGTATTGCGGATTGTGATGTTTTAGTTGTGACAGCAGTATCGGTATGTACAGCACCAGATGGTACGGATGCAGGGCCAGGACTTTTCTACATAGAGGTCACAGGAGTTAATACAACAACACATACCATATCGGCTACGGGTTTACCGGTTCAGACCACAGTAGGTACAAGTGTATTCTTAGGGCCATTACTAGACTCAGGTACTGGTATCGGCACTACTACGATCTCCATAACACAAAATACTAATACGGATTGCTTAGTAGAGATCATAGTCTCAGAGGTGATCTGTGATTATGGTGGCGCAGGCTCAGGATGCGAATGTGCAAATCCTCTAGATGTTGATGCAGGCTATATTTTGGCGCAATCAGCACCAGGAACTTTTGATCCTGCAACTACGCAGATGGTTTATATTCTTACAGATGCGGGCGGTAATATAGTAGAAGTTAATCAATCAGGATATTTTGATAACAGTGGGTCAGGATTACCTAATGGTAATTACACTGTTACAGCGTATAATTTTTTGATTGCAGATATACCTGCCCCATTTCCTACAGGAATGTTAAGTGATTTTGATGTTGAAGGGTGTGGCATTGCATGCGGTAGTATGGGTTATACGATTGATTGTTTTTGTGAGCTGGATATGGCAGATGCATGTAGCTTAGAGATAGCAGAGATCAATCCAGTTTGTAACAGTAATGGAACATACTGTGTAGTAGTATCATTCGAAGCGATGAATACAGTATCTCCGGATTACTTTGTAACGATAGCAGGAGTACTTTACGGTCCATACTCTTATGCGGCAGGAACTTCTCAGGTTTCGCCTCCTATTTGTGATGCTTCATTTATTGCTGATGGAGATGTTAATGTTTCAGTTGAAGTAAACGATGGAGCAAGTATTGGTCCTATGGATGGAAGTCCTGCCTTGATCATTACAGCGCTATTACCTAATCCAGTAGGACCTGGCTGCGATGATAATGAATTTGTGAGAGTCCTGAATAATACATGTGCTTCTGTAGATCTATCTGGTTTTACAATAGCGGATAATGTAGGAACTAAACTAACTATACCAGCAGGCACTATCATAGCTGCAAATACATCTATGGAGTTTTTCCTCTGTGGATTAAATGATAGCTCCCCAGGCGATACAGCTTTTTTGAATGATCCAGCAGGTGTTAATGTGAGTTCTCTTTCATATACGAGTGCCGCTGATGGTGAACTAATAACAGCTGACCCAGCTAGTTTTGTAGTAGCTAATTGTATGGAAGCAACTGTAGATTGTAATGCAGCTGGCCTATTCAATGAGATAGAGTGTGCGGTTGAATGCGGATATATGGCTTGTAATAATAAAGTGCAAGTATCCCTAGGCTCTAGCTGTACGCAGTGTATCACACCAGATATGGTACTAGAGGGTACCTATGAAGATTTTGATTTTTATACAGTAATGATCATGGACGCTGATGGCGTTGTGATTAGCCCAGATGCAGCATGTGTAGGCTTAGAGCATGCAGGGATGGAGTTGATGGTAACGGTCAAGTGTGGAGAGAATTCATGCTGGGGAGTACTACAAGTAGAAGACAAATTACCACCACAGATCACTAACTGTGCAGAGATACAAGCAGACCTAGAAGATCAGTACGGTACGAGTATCCAATGTTCTGACCTTAATGCAGATTGGGATATTACGATAGACCTTATCGACTCAGTATTAGTAGAGTGTAACACGGATTTCACGGTTACTACAGAGCAAGGACTTACTGGTGATATGTGTAAAGATGATTACAGATGGACCAAGAGATATATCGTAGATTTTCCACAGGCACATGGCGGCAGAGATACCTTACATGCATGTGTGATCAGCATACCAGTGACGCCTATTGGGCTAGATGATATCATCTGCCCAGATGATCAGGTCGTAGGATGTAGAGATACGGACTTTAGCCCAGAAGCGATTTTTGCAAGCTATCAAGCTGACACTACGGATGCTTTCGCGACCACGCAGGCTTACCCTTACGTGATCAATACGGCTGGAGATACTGTCAGACTGACCAAGGAACACTGTAACATCCTGAGCAGCTATTCTGATACAGAAATTCCTATCTGCCAGTTCAAAAGAAAACAACTTAGAAAGTGGACGTTTATAGATTGGTGTACATCACAAGTGCGATCATGCGATCAGATCATCAAGATGGAGGAGACTCAACCGATAATTTGTATTGCTCCACCAGAGTTTGACATTCCTATAGGACTACATTGTGTGATAGATTCTACACTATTACCACTAACGGTAGATGGTGCACCGATGGTGACATTCACGGGTTGTGGTAATCTAGTAGATACAACGATATTCTACAAAGCAAAAGCAGCAACAAGAGAGGCGATCGATGATCTACCTTTTACTAATAAAGCAATTAAGAATAGTGACGGGACATTCACGCTTCCTTCGACTGAGGCGCCATTTGATTCTATCTGGTTAAAGTATGAATTTACAAATGCATGTGGTGAGATGTGCTCAGCTTTTACGGAAGCAAGAGTGATAGACAATACACCACCGACACCGATATGTAATCCTGATATAGCGATCTCATTTAGCGATCTAGAGAGTGGTGCTGATGGGCTGAGCAAGATATTTGCAGAGGCATTTGATGCAGGATCTCATGACAATAGTTGTGGCCCTGTCTACTTCAAGATAGTAAGACATGCCGAGCTTAATGGTAGTCAGGATGGTTACTGGAACAACTCAGGACCTCACGGAGGACCGGATTATTCCCTACCACCGATTGGCAATATCAATAGATTTTGCGACAGTGCTAATGGAGATGACTTCGGAGATGTGACTTTGAATGGCAGTACGCTAGTGAGCACCGGTAATCAGTTCTGGTTTGATGATCATATCAAGCTATGCTGTACCGATGATAACTTCAAGGTGATGATGAGAGTATTCGATGTAGATCCAGGAGCAGGACCAGTAGACCCTCGTAGAATGCACTCCGTACCTACACAGATAGACAGCACGACAGAGATCATAGACAACGATCTATTCGGTCATTTCAATGATTGTTGGGTTGATCTAGAGGTACAAGATAAGACACAGATATTAGGAGCGTGTTTACCATTCTCATTATTCTGTGATGAGTATCCTGATAATCCGATGGACAATGCACCACAGATCAATATGACCTGCAGTGATGAGAATGTAAGATTGATCAGTAGAGATAGTACTAACATCAGTGAGTGTGGTAATGGACTCGTGATCAGAGACTGGTTTGCTAGACGCAGCAGTGGCGAAGAAGTAAAAGTATGTACACAATCGATCATCCTACAGTCTAGAGCATTTGATCCATTTTCGATCAAGTGGCCTAAGTCTTACGTAGATGGTACAGAGACCGGTAGACACTTATATAGAGATACGATCAACGACATCTGCCTAGACAGTATCTATCAGGTACCGATGGGCGGTGCACTGGATTGCTCAGATGATGTCAACTCTTGCGAGCCTACATGGGATAGGACAGCGTGCAGCTTGTTAGGACTGACCTCTGTAGACGACACCTTATTCGTAGATGGTGATGCTTGTATGAAGATCATTCGTACATGGAGTGTGATAGATTGGTGTATTTATAATGAGAATACGAGTAGAGATAATAGTGACAACAGCGATCGATTCGAAGCACTGCTAGACGATTGTGAAGATAATTGTGATCCTGAGAATGTATACTTCAGATATACGACTGTAGATGTAGATGGATTCTATACCTACCAGCAAGTGCTCAAGATCGTAGATGATCAGGCACCTGTATTATCAGGTTGCAGGACTAGGAACATAGGCATTGCCAATGGATGTACCATAAATCTCAATATCAGTAAGACAGCCGGTGATGGCACTGGCTGTGGACAATCATTCCTCAAGTGGATAGCTGTACTGCAGGATACGAGTGGCAGGACCTTAGGCACATACCCTGGCGTCACAGCTAATCCGGGTACCTATGAAGTAGAGACCAGAGCAGTACCTCCAGGGATATACAATGTACTATGGATAGTAGAAGATGCTTGTGGTAACGAGAGTACCTGTGAGGAGCAGTACATCGTATCGGATGTGAAACCACCGACGCCGATATGTATCAGAGACCTATCGACGGTACTGATGCCTAGCACTGGTAGCTTAGGGATATGGGCAGTAGATTATGACCTTAAGTCAGAAGATAATTGTGCGGTAGATATGTTCTCATTCTCACCGGATTCTATACAGTCAGGTCTTACAATTACGTGTGATGACATGGACGGATTCGCCTCTAAGACCTTCTCATTCAAGGTCTATGTATTTGATCAAGCGGGCAATGCAGACTTCTGTGTGGTGACACTCAGAGTAGACTCTAAGGATATATGTGGAGGAGAAGGAGAGGGAGGTTCTTCAGCGATCATACAAGGACAAGTAGCTACAGCCAATGGAGAGATGATCTCTGATGCACAGGCGATGCTCTATACGACCTTGCCAGAGTATCCGCATATGATGAGGACTACAGATAGTGGGGTATTCGCATTCGGAGATAATCCACTAGCGTATGATTACGATGTGACGATAGAGAAGGATGGTGATGATGTGAATGGCGTAAGTACACTGGATATCGTACTGATACAAAAGCACATACTAGGACTTGATCTACTAGATACACCTTACCAGGTGATAGCAGCAGATGCCAATAATGATCAGCGAGTAAGTGCTTCTGATATGGTACAGATCAGGAGATTGATACTAGGAGTGACAGATACTTATCCGAGCAATACCAGTTGGAGATTCGTAGATGCGGGACAGACATTCAGCTCACTCTATCAGCCGTGGCCATTTACAGAAGTGATCAATGTGGGCAATCTCAATGATGACATGATGAGCGAAGACTTCATAGGGGTCAAAATAGGAGATGTAAACGGAAATGTGAAAGCGAACAGCAAGCCTAGACCAGCAGTAAGATCTGCAGGTACCTTGACTTTCCATATCGAAGACAGAGCGGTGAAAGCTGGAGAAGCATTCAGCGTAGGATTCACAGCAGATGACTTTGAGGAGGTGCAAGGATATCAGATGACACTAGCACACAGAGGCTTAGTGGTGCAGGGTATGAAAGGAAACGCGATAGAAATGACTTCAGCGAATATGGCAACCTTTGATGATCACATGACCATCAGTTGGAATGGTGATCAAGGAGTGAGTACAGACGGTGTATTGTTCACGATAGACTTCATAGCAGGTCAGGATATGAAGATATCAGAATCACTATCCATCAACTCTAGAAAGACTGCAGCAGAAGCATATGTCTCAGAAGCGCTGAGTACTTATGATATAGAATTGAGTACCGATGGAAAAGCGAGTGAGACGATAGCATCATCAGTATTTGAGTTGCATCAGAATCAGCCTAATCCATTTGTGACGGAGACCGCAATAACATTCACCCTACCAGAAGCGAATGAAGCAACCATCACGATAATGGACGTAACCGGTAAGTTGATCATGAAGATCTCAGATATCTACCAGAAAGGATATAACGAAGTATCGATAAGAGCAGATGAGATCCAAGCAAGTGGAGTGATCTACTACCAACTAGAAAGTGGTCAAAACATAGCGACCAAGAAAATGATAATTATAGAATAGGTTGTTGTAAGCGTCTACGCTTACAACCGCTAGAAGATAGAATTTTTTAATACGCTTAGAAATAGCTAGTCGGACGGGACTAAGATATTTCTCAAAGAAAGGGCTGGTCGGACGGGATCAGCCCATCTTTAAAAAAAAACTAAAAAAGGTTGTTGCAAGCGTCTCGCTGGCAACGCTAAAAGATAGAATTTTTTAATACGCTTAGAAATAACTTATCGGACGGGATCAAGATATTTCTACAAGAAGGGGCTGATCGGACGGGATCAGCCCCTTTCTTTTTATCCTCACCTAACCTAACCTAACCTAACCTAACCTTGCCAAGTAGAGTAACTAGATTCGTTTAATTGAATTTTAATAGGACTTACTTCAATAAAAAAACGTAATCCTCACTGGGTGACTCAAAGTCACCGAGTGAATAAGCTAGCTCATCTGCTTTTTTTTAGCCGAGATAAGAAGCGAATTTTAGCCTTAGGGAAGAGCATTCCTCTCCTTTAAAAATGAGAGGAATGCAGAGGGTGAAATACCACAAATTAAAACCCCTAAAAGCCAATAGTTTACCCACGCCAAACCTTCCCGGATCGGCATCCAATATCAAAACTTTACGAAACACATGGATAATCATAACTATATGATAGTCAAGGGCTTGTAAGTGTCTTATGGCTGCTAATTATCTAGATAAATGGAGAGTAATAAACACATAATTATTATTTCCATGTCTGAGCTTTCTCCATCATAATTAGAGGCTTATAGATACCGCTTTTTTATATGTGTGATCACATTAATTCAATGCTTAATACGACTTGGTTCTTGGACTAGATTTTGCCTTTGTGTAACCACAAGCGACAAGTATGCGCTATCGATATTTTTCGAGCAAGCATACTGGAGCAAAACGAATTTTACATTAATACCAAATCGATGATCAGATCATTACTTGCACGAGTGAGTGCTACAATTGTATTCGTCCTATGCTTAGGACTAGTTGGAGTTAATTCTATCTCCGCTCAAAATACCATCTCAGGAACCGTCTGCGAAGATTCCAACTTGAACAATATGTTCGACACTGGAGTTGATGATGACTTTGTGGGTGTCACAGTTCAATTGTTGAATTGTGGATCTACTGATGTTATTGCAACTGACGTTACGGATTTTCAAGGAGAGTATTCGTTTGGTGGTTTAGCAGATGGCTGCTACCAAGTTCAGTTTGTAATTCCTGAGGGACATTGTGTTGTTCCAGGAACTGGTAATAGCAATGGGTTATCTATTGAACTAGAACCATCAGGTAATGCTACATCTGTTCAAGATATCTGTTTTGCACAGACTGCAAAGATCCAAGGTTTCGCATTTAACGATGCTAACGGTAACGGTATCTTCTCTGGCGAGTCTGGATTAGGTAACGTGATCGTAACGCTGAATGGCACTGATGATTTTGATGCGACAGTAGGACCTGTATCTACGAGTACTGATAAAGCTGGAGCATATATTTTTGACGATCTATGCGCTGGTGATTACACACTTACTTTTGCTACACCTACTGGATACTTTATCACATTTCCAGCTGCTGGGTCAGATGCCACTTTAGATAGTGATATAGATGCAAGTGGCTCGACGATTGCCTATGCGCTAGACCCTAACGATTGTGAGGATAATGTCAATGCGGGGTATGTAAGATGTAATACAAGATTTCTAGCTGGCGAGTTCACATTTTGTAATGATGCAACAGCGTTTACAGAGACTTATCAAATAGAGAGTCATGGACTAGGTGGAGATTATGATTGGAGTGTAACAGGAGGAGCTACTATAGGAGCTGGTACTTTCGATGCTAATGTAGTAGATATAGATATTCCAGCAGGTGTAGGATCATATACAGTTACTTATGAGTACAAATTAAGTGTAGGAGGACCAGTAGTATGTACTAATAGTTTTGAGATCAATGTAGTAGACCCACCAGCTAACAATGTGTTGGCATGTAATAACCTAGTAAACTTCTCGCTCAATACGGATTGTATGTTAGAAGTACATCCTGACATGCTACTCGAAGGAAGTATAGCTGATGATGCAGGATATGTAGTAGAGTTACAAGATGTAGAAGGAGATTCGATACTACCATCTAACATGGCAGGATTCGAATATGCTGGTAAGACCTTGATAGGTAAAGTAACTCATATTTGTACTGGTAACTCTTGCTGGGCAAATATCAATGTAGAAGATAAGAATATACCAGCATTGACCTGTGTAGTGCAAGATGTCAATTGTGGTAATAATATATCACCGATACTTCCTGGCGTAGTAACTTTCAACTTTAATGAAGTAGGTACGAGTGACCAAGCTGAGGTATTTAATCCATTGGTGAATTGGCCGATCGGAGGTAATGGATGTGGAACAGTACTAGGTAATAATTGCTATACGATAGAGACAATAGGATTGTGTGGTCCTTCTACACTATGCTATGAAGATACAGTAGGTGCACTAGATTGTGAGCAACCAGCCTACAGTCAGATCGTCTATAGAAAATGGACGATCACGACTCCGTCTGGCACGATGAATATGTGTACGGATGAGATAAGATACTTAAAGCCAGATCTGGATAATATAGATTTCCCTCCACATGCGGTTGGAGATGATGCATTGGATTGTAGATATGGAGTTACGTCTTTAGATTCTATCCTTGACGAGAGATACTGGTTAATATTACCTAACGGTAATCCTGACCCAGCATCACCTAATCATGATCTATCAGTAGGCGGACTAGAATCTAACTGCGAGAGACTCAAGGCAACATACACGGATCAGAGATACGGAGATTGTGATGGCGCGTATAAGCTACAGAGAACATGGCTAGTGCTAGACTGGTGTACCTCAGAGATAAGAGATAGTGTGCAGATAGTAGAAGTAGCTCAGAGAGGAAATATAGTTTGTGTAGCACCACCAGAATTCGAAGTACCAGCAACTACTGGTTGTTCGGATGCATTTGATGTGCCTCCTCCGATCATTGTGTTTCCTGGTTGCTCAGCGATCACGAGTATCAGAGTAGGGTATAAGGTAGCAGAAGACGCTGGGGGTTGTGAAGGAAGAGCTTTTATCTTCGACGGAGTGCGTAAAAACGCTGATGGTTCCTATAGGATACCAAATGTAGACAGGCCGACCAATATGATATGGATAGGCTATGTGATAGAAAACGAATGTGGACAAACTTGTACATCATGTACGGAAGTAACCTTCGTAGATGCAGAAGAGCCAGTAGCAGTATGTGATCAAGAGACAGTGGTAAGTCTTAATAATCAAGGATTAGCCTGGGCATCTCCAGAAGCATTTGATGATGGTAGTTGGGATAACTGTGGTATAGACCACTTAGAAGTAATGAAGTTAACGGGAGCGGACTGTGGCGAACCAAGAGAATTTGCAAGAAAAATAAGGTTCTGCTGTGAAGATATAGGCGAGAAGGTACAGATCCTAGTGAAAGTAATAGATAATGTAGGGTTAGAAAATACCTGTAAGTCATGGGTAGAGGTACAAGATAATTTCGTGCCTACCTTGCTATCATGTCCTAATGACCGTAATGTGAATTGTGATTTTGATATCATGAATCTTAGTACACTGGGATCACCAGAATTTGATGGGGTATGCGATGTAAATATCACAGCAGATACGATAGTGAATATCAATGACTGTGGAATCGGGACGATAAGTAGAATATGGAGAGGAGTTAATTCTAAAGGGGCTGCAGCTACTTGTGAGCAAGTAATAAATGTAGGTAGGTTAACACCATTCAATGAAAGGAGTCATATCATCTGGCCAGATAATTTTGATGGAGAAGGATGTTATGAAGATGCTAACCTGGACCCAAGGAATCTACCTGATAGCTTAGGATTTCCGAAAATTGCAGATGTAGTTTGTTCTAGGATCGCTTTTGATTATGAAGACCTGATATTGACATCAGACGAGGCATGTGTAAAGATCATTAGAACGTGGACAGTACTAGACTGGTGCCAGTATAATGCTGATCAATCTACTGGTAGATTCGTATATAATCAGATAATCAAGTTACACGATACAGTAGAGCCGACGATCACAGAAGGATGTAATAGTATGCCGATCACTGACGCACTAGATGATAACTGTCAAGTACAGTTAGACCTCTCTGCAGCAGGAAATGATAACTGCACACCGGATGATGAGTTAAGATGGTCGTACGTGATCAGAGAGACCAGTTCTAATCAAAATGATACAGGATTAGGAAGGATGATCAGTGGTCTATTTGACATAGGTAACTATAGGATCACATGGACCGTAAAAGATAATTGTGATAATGAGACGAGCTGTAGCCAGACAGTGACGGTAGAAGATACTAAAGCTCCGACACCTTATTGTCGTGGAAGCCTAGTCACTGTTCTTAATCAGTCGACAGGTCTTGCAGAAGTATGGGCGAGTGACTTCGTGACAGGTACAGCGGATAATTGCGGACCTAAAGAAAGCAATGTGTCTGTATCCTTTTCAGAAGATAGATCAGATACTAACATATCAATAGACTGTAATGATTTTGCTAATGGGGATGGTCATGTACATGATGGACAGTATGAGCAGGATCTAAGAGTATATGCAATAGATAGAGCAGGGAACTTTACTTACTGTGATGTAAGATTAATTGTGCAGGATAATTATGATATGTGTGATGTGCCAGATAATGGTGGAGATGACAATGGAGATGACAACGGAGGTGGAGATGATACAGGAGGTGGAGATGACAATGATGGCGGAGATGATACGGATGGCGGAGATGATATGGGTGGTGGAGATCAAGATTCTACAGTAGTAGAAGAAGGCAGAGCACTTATCGCTGGACATATCTTCACAGTGGATAACAAGATGGTAAAAGGCGTAGAGGTCAATGCATACAGTGATGAAGTAGCGTACCACCAAAGTTTAGATACGGATCAAGAAGGGACTTTTGCATTCCCAGAGTTGCAGATGTACAAAGACTACATGATAGAAGCATCTAAAGATGATAGCTATCGTAATGGGGTTTCTACTTTGGATATAGTCCTTATACAGAGACATATTCTAGGGCTCAAGTTATTGGATTCACCATTCAAGATCATTGCAGCGGATGCTAATAATTCTGCATCGATATCAGCTTCTGATCTAGTACTGATAAGAAAACTGATACTAGGTACAGCAGACGAATTGCCAAATAACGAGTCTTGGAGATTCGTAGAGCAAAACCAAGAATTTGCGAATGCCAATGATCCATTCCCATTCAGAGAGCAGATAGAATACTATGACCTACAATCAAATAAAATGGCTGCAGACTTTGTAGCAGTCAAGGTAGGAGATGTAAATAACACAGTGAAGGTCAGTGAGTTGCAGCAACCAGAAGTAAGGTCTGGCAGTAAAAAATTAGTAGCTAAAGCACCTAGAGTACAAGGTGATATGATCATGTTGCCGATTCACACTGCTGATGCTAGCACTTTAGCTGGGCTACAGTTTACACTTGATCTAGGAAGGTCATTTACCTACAACAGTGTCATCGCTAAGCAGATGAAAGTAACCGAAGGTAACATCGGTAAGGTGTCTGATACAGAGATAACGATGAGTTGGAATGCTGATGCGCAGGATATAAGCGTAGGGACAGATGAGCCACTATTCTACTTGGTCCTAGAGTCTAATGATATGGCTAATAGTGATGTAGAACAGATAGTGATGAACTCTACTATTACGGCTGCAGAGCTCTACACTTCTGTCGATGAAGCTTATGACCTAGAGTTGACGCACGAGTTCGCAGAAGAGGAGAATATCGTAGAAGGAGAATTTACACTATATCAGAACGTACCTAATCCATTCTCTGATGAGACGACTATCAGTTTCTTTTTGCCGAACAGCGAACAAGTGACGATGAGATTAATAGATATAACTGGGAAAATAGTGCTATCGCAAACGGCCACTTATGCTAAGGGTGAAAATGTGATCACTGTAAATTCTAAAGAGATAAACACACAAGGTGTCCTTTACTATCAATTGGAGACCAAATCGAATATTGCGATCAAGAAGATGATCGTACTGAAGTAACGGTTTTTAGGAGGATGTCCGCTTATACTCGAGGTAACGAGAGTGTGAGCACATCCTTTTTTCAAAAGACCAAGCGTAAAAAAAATTCCTTTAAACCGTAAATATTAAAAAACCGAATCAATGACTGAATTAATTCAAAGGCTCAAACGATCGGATCTCTTAGAGAGATACAGCCTTAGTGCATTTTTAGTCTTAATGCTAACTTTCCTAATGTGTTTTCTTGCCGTCAGTTCAGCAAACGCACAAGGTGGATTAGCATGTGACAACCTAGTCAATGTCAGTCTTACAGGTGCCACTTGTGAGCAAGAGATCACCGCAAGTATTATTGTTGAGTCTAGTGGCATCGATGATGCTGACTATACCGTCACCATTTGTGATTCTATTGGAAACCCTTTGACAGGAATTACCAATACTATCAATAGTACTCATGTCGGAGATCTATTGCAGGTTAAAGTAGTAAACAATAATGATCTAAGATCTTGTTGGGGTAATATAAGAGTAGAGTTAAAACCAGTTATTGCTAATTGTGTAGGAGGGGTGTTAATGCCTGATGTAGCTAACAGTGATAACGTCTCTGTAGTGCTAACATGTGGGCAGTTGGACTCTCTTTTGAACCTGCCGATACCTGCTCTGGAAGGTAATTGTAGTACGGTAAAACTTGATACTTCTTTCACTGATGAGTTTACAAGTAGATGTCACTCATCAACCTATATCGACCTTATTACAAGGACATATATTATCTCTGATCCTAACGGTAAGGAGGGTACATGCGATCAGATCATAGGTATCCTAAGACCTTCAACTGCTACCGTAGTATGGCCACCTCACTATGATAGTGATACATTGATCAATGAAGATGATGTACTTTATCCCGATCATAGGATGAGATTGTCTTGTGACTTTATAGTAGATACTTCTGGTATCATAGGTAATGTAGGCAACACTATATTCAATGATGATGGAAGCCCATCGCCGGAGACCACAGGATTCCCAAGTGATATTTCTTGTAGAAATATACAGTTTACATACAAAGATATATTCATTCCACTATGTGGTAGTGGATTCAAAATATTGCGAGAGTGGAGTCTGCTGGACTGGTGCAGCGGCAATGTGATAAAGTATCATCAGATAATCAAGTTGGTAGATGATAGAGGTCCTGTCGTGACCTGCCCTACGGATGATATCATCGTTAATACTGCTCCATGGGAATGTTTAGGTACACTCAATCCTGTACCAGACCCTATCAGAATATTTGATTGTTCTGCGACGAGCTATACAGTAGCTTACAAGCTAAGAGATGAAAATGGAGACCCATTTGATAATCCAATAACTGATAATGTAGTCGATAATGGCAACGGTACTTTTGGTATCACGGGTCTACCTGTTGATACTACTTGGTTAGTATATACGGTTACTGATGCATGTGGATTCTCTACACAGTGTTTCACGGAGATCGTAGTAGAAGACCTAGATCCACCGAATGCCATTTGTGAGAAGAACACAGTGGTATCATTAGATGCCATGGGAATGGCGAAAGTGCCAGCGACCAGTTTTGATGATCATAGTTATGATAACTGTGGCGTAGTACGATTCGAAGCAAGAAAAAAAGATGACCTAGTATATCAAGATTCATTAAAATTCACTTGTGCAGATATGGGTCCTGATGGCGTGCGTGTAGCGATGAGAGCCTATGATGCTAACGGAGCTTTCGGTGAGTGTTGGGTGGTTGCTAAGGTTCAAAACAAATTGGTCAATGTGCTAGAATCGTGCCCTGTAGAAGTGACGGTCAATTGTGATGAAGCTACTGATCCTACCAAGACAGGTAGACCAGTGTTAGATCAAAGTTGTATAACTGCAACGATGGTATTCGAAGATGATAATTTACTGACTTGTGGAGAAGGAAAGATATTGAGGACTTGGACCATTACCGATTTTCAAGGAGCTGTACAACAGTGTATCCAAGCGATCAATGTGGTAGATGTGAATCCTTTCACTGAGTTTGATATCAAGTGGCCGGAGAGTCTAGCGATAGATGGATGTACGCTATCAGGTACTGATCCTGATTCGACAGGTAGACCAGAATTCGTAAACTTGGATTGCGTAGAACTGAGTGTTGGATATGAAGACGAATTATTTGATATACTAGATGGATGCAAGAAGATCGTCAGAGAATGGACAGTCATAGATTGGTGTAGGTATGATGCGGGATTCCCATTGACACGGACTAGATGGTCCTATTATCAATCGATAAAGATCTCTAATACGAGTAAGCCGGTATTCATATCAGGTTGTGATACTTTGAATATCGATGCAGGGCAAGATTGTCTAGCCAATGTAATGTTGTCGGCAGTAGCCAATGACGATTGTACAGTAAGCGCAGAGTTGTCATATCGCTGGGAGTTGGATGTAAATCATACAGGTGTATTCAGAAGGAGTCACTCGGGTACTGGTAGCACAGAGGCGAGAGATTTTAATATAGGTACGCATGCTATCAAGTGGTATGTGACAGATGAGTGTGGTAATGAAGAGACATGTACGCAAGTATTCCATGTGAATGATACAAGTATTCCTTCGTTCTCCTGCTTAGGATCATTATCCCTTAGTCTTACAAGTGATGGTTGGGTAGAGATATGGGCAAGTGATTTTGTGAAGGATGTAACGGGGCAGTGTGATGCTTTCGATCTATCTAATATTTCTTTTTCATTTGAGGAGAATAGTGTTGAGCCCTATGAAAAGATCGATTGTGCTCATTTCTACGATTACTCAGAAGGAAACGGTGTCAATTATTTAACTGAGCTTAAGGTATATGTTTTAAATAATGAGAAAGTAGTAGATTTCTGTACGGTGAACTTAAGGGTAACTGACAATTTTGATAATTGTCCGGATTTCAATTCACCATCAGCATCTATATCAGGAAAAATAGTAACAGAAAATAATAAGGGACTAGCAGAATTCGATGTGATGCTTAAGAACATCATGGATGATTCTGAACTAATGAGTCAAACCAGTACTACGGGGGCATATGCATTTTCAGGGGTAGGATTATATGACGACTACATCATAGACCCACGGGTACATGATGCGGCAGTTAATGGAGTCTCTACCCTTGACATTGTATTAATACAAAAGCACATTCTAGGTCTTAAATTGCTCGACTCACCTTACAAAGAGATAGCAGCAGATGTTAACAGATCTGGAGATGTATCTGCTTCTGACTTAGTGGTCGCACGTAAGTTGATACTAGGTATTTTAGAGGAATATCCTAACAGTGCTAGCTGGAGATTCATAGATGCTAGCCATGATCTGACATCAGAAAATGGAATGATAAGTTATCCAGAGAATATAGATATCCAAAACATACTTGAAAGCCGTGAGGAAGCAAACTTCATAGGAGTCAAAATAGGAGATGTCAACGAGAGTGTCAGTCTGCAATTACACGAGGCAGAAGTGCGTAGTAACAGATCAGTAAGTTTTGAAATAGACGATATAGAATTCGAAGCAGGTCAGGAATATTTGATTCCGGTTACGCTCAGAGAAGAAAAAATACAAAGTATAAACGGATTACAATTAGATCTGGAATTCAATAATAGAGCTGTAGAAGTATTAGGAGTTTCTGCAGGAGACCTAGATTTGAATAAGCAAAATTATATTATCAATGAGGGTAGGGTAAAGTTGAGTTGGAACTCATCTGAGACCGTTAAATTATCCGAAAAGGGGGCATTATTTTTTATTAATATTAAAACCAAAACCAAAAACCAATTCAGTAACATTTTTGAAGTACGTGAAGATGAGCTGTCTTCTGAGTTCATCGACGAAGACCTCGAAGCTAAGCGTATCAAACTAACCTTTGATAGGGAAGGTCTCGTAGGAGAAGACTTTACCTTATATCAAAACAAGCCTAATCCATTCAGTGATAGGACGACAGTAAGCTTTGATCTGCCGACATCAAGTACGGTAGCGTTCAAAGTTTATGACACCAAAGGGCAGTTGATCATGGACTTAAATGAGCAATTTGCGCAAGGTCACAATGAGTACGAGCTCGACTTTGAAGGAGTAGAACACACAGGTATCTTATATCTCAATGTGGTAGCCGGCAATTATTCAGCTAATACAAAAATGGTGCTGATAAAGTAAACACTTGTGTGTAAATTTTACTTACAAAAGGAATAAGTTTAAATTTATTAATTTATTGGAGGGCAGACTTTTAGTCTGCCCTTTTTGTTTTTATTATACCTAATTTTTACTGATGAAAAAGATAGCGCTCATATCTGATACGCATAGTTACCTTGGCAAAGACGTGTTACCATTTCTAGAAGAAGCGGATGAGATATGGCACGGGGGAGATATAGGCGACGCTAAGGTCCTAGACAGACTAGAAGCGATCAAACCGACTCGCTCAGTCTATGGCAATATCGATGACAAAGAAATGAGGCATCGAATAGCACTCAATGAGATATGGGATTGCGAAGGGATGAAAGTATTCATGACTCACATCGGAGGCTATCCAGCTCGCTACACTAAGCGCGTATCAAAGATCATCCAAGAAGAAAAACCAAATCTATATATCTGCGGGCATTCGCACATTCTCAAAGTCATGCCCGATAAGATCAATGGACTTTTACATATGAATCCTGGCGCTTGCGGAGTAGTAGGGTTTCATAAGTTTAGAACGATACTGACTTTCCAAGTAGCTAATGGCAAGATAGAGAACCTTAATGCTGTAGAGCTAGGTCTACGAGCAACTATCAATTTGGAGAGGGGGGATTAGATAGCAATTTTTTCTTTTGTTGTTTTTCATCTTGAGTGAAGCAAAAGAACTCCAAATTCCATCACTGAAATTGCTAATGTGGAGCAATGAATTCTAGAAATTTTGGGGATATGATCTTGAAGATTTTTCCTTACCACGAAATGAAAAAATAGCGAAAATCAATCTAAAGCTTTCGCAACATCCGACTCAATATCCTCATACCCCTCGATGCCCACCGATATACGTACTAGATTATCAGTGATCCCATTAGCTACCCTCAGTTCTTTAGCGACACCGCGATGTGACATGCTTGCAGGGTGGACGATCAGCGTATCTACATTGCCAAGCGTAGGAGCCAGTGTACAGAACTTTATCTTATTCATAAACGCAATGGCATCGTCATAAGATCTGCCTACTTCAAAGCTCAGCATACCCCCAAAGTTTTTCATTTGCCTCTTCGCCAGTTCATGGTCTGGATGGGTAGGGAGACCAATATAATTTACAGTCTGTACATGGTCATGAGCTGCTAGGAATTGAGCTAGCTTAAGCGCATTCTCACAGTGTCTGTCCATCCTTAGTGACAAGGTCTTGATGCCATTATTGACCAGCCACGCATCAAATGGATTGCAGTTAGTACCCAGTAATTTTTGGGCGGTCCATATTTTATCATGATCTTTTTGATGGCCTATGATGATTCCGGAGATAGCATTGCCATGGCCGTTTAGATATTTAGTAGTGGAGTGTATTACGAAGTCAATACCTGATTGCAAAGGTTGCTGTAAGTATGGAGTCGCAAATGTATTGTCGATCATGGTAAAGACACCATGTGCTTTAGCAATATCAGCAATTGCTTTGAGGTCTACACAAGACAGGGTTGGGTTAGTAGGAGACTCTAGATAAATACCTTTTATGTTTTCATTTGATTTCAGAAGACCAGCAATAGCTTCATGGTCCTTAAGATCTTGCAGGATAGGGTCGATACCTTGGCGTTTGAATATTTTTCCGATCAACTCTGCTGTACCGCCATAGAGATTTGGTTGTGTAAGGATGGCATCTCCTGCTTGGAATAGGCCAGTGATCATCGTACTGATAGCAGACATACCAGATGAAGTCATCATCCCAAAAACGTCCAAGTCGCTGCCTACAGCTTCTAGTCTAGCTATTTTCTTGGCTACAGCATCTATAGTAGGATTACCATATCTTGAGTATACATGGCCAGTTTTTTTTCCATCAAAAATATCTATCCCCTCCCTGACATCAGAAAACTCAAAAGCAGAAGTAGCATAAATAGGTAGCTGATGCGGGGTAGTTGTATAAGCCTTGTCTATATCATGTACACATATAGAATCAAACGTTATTTTTTTTTCAGACATGGTTTAGCTCGATTAATTGTATTTCTTTTGCAATGTTAATCTAAGTTGTTAATGTTTAGACCATATAATATTTCTAAGTTATTCTTTCTTCTGGGTTTAATTGTTGTGCCTGCAACGATTTTTGCGCAAGATGATGATGTTGACTTCGACGACGATACAGAATTTTTCAGAGTACGATTAGCAGAACTTTCGCTAGAATACATGATTCCACAGAATTCATTTGGAGACAGAATGGATAGATCGGCGATAGGAGCAAGTGGGACACTACTGTACCAGACCAAAAAAGGAAGTGACACTTTTGCTGGACTAGATTTTTATTATGGACAATTTTATAGGACTTCAGCACCATTTATAGATGTGGTGCAGCGGACTCGTACAAGTATCTACGGCTTAGATCTAGTAGCGAGGTATTATCCATTTACTAACTTTCCACTAGTCGACCCATTCATAGAAGGAATGGTAGGTGGTAAATACTTATTATCTGCGACCAGTGTTGTGCTGATCAGTACTAATCAAACGATTGACTTTGAGGTGGATAGTAGCAGTACAACTTTCAGCTATGGCTTTTCTGCTGGAGTCCAAATGAATGTTTACAGGGATATTTACTATTTGAATGTAAAAGGAAGCTACCTCCGCGGAACATCTGGTGGATTTTACGCTTTGCCGGAAGGAATTCCTAATCAAGATCTAACAATTGCTGATCTAGATTTTAAAAATGCACCGATAGACCTACTAAGAATGCAGATAGGGATTAGCTTTGCATTTTAATATGAGCGAAACCAAAGAAAATAACCCTCCAATCCAAGACGAGTTTTATCTACATAGAACGATCATCGTGGACCCAGGACAGACACCACTAAGAATCGATAAGTATCTGATGGATAGATTAGAGAAGGTGTCTCGTAATCGTATCCAAAATGGGATCAAACAAGGTCATATCCTTGTTGATGATAAAAAGGTAAAGGCTAATCATATAGTGAAACCTTTGCAAGAGGTCACACTGGTACTTCCAGAACCACCGAAAGAAGATCATCAGGTACAGCCAGAAGATATTCCATTGGATATTGTTTATGAAGATGCAGATATACTGATAGTCAATAAAAAGCCAGGGATGGTCGTCCACCCAGGCGTAGGTAATTATACAGGTACTTTGGTCAATGCACTAGCATTCCACATGGATGCGGCACAAGCCCCTGTGATGGATGGGAATCCTACTAACAGGCCATTCTTGGTGCATAGGATCGATAAGGATACTTCTGGATTATTAGTAGTTGCTAAGACAGAAATGGCGATGTCGGTATTGGCTAAGCAGTTTTTTGATCACACAATAGAGCGGAAATATCAGGCGATCATCTGGGGCGCTTTTGACGAAGAGACAGGAACTATCGAAGGTAATATCGGACGCAGTCATAAGGATCGTCGACGGATGAAAGTGTTTCCAGACGGTGACGAGGGAAAAGTAGCCATTACCCATTATAAGGTGCTACAGGACCTTTACTATGTTAGTTTGATAGAGTGCCAGCTAGAGACAGGTCGGACACACCAGATCAGGGTACATATGAAGTACAAGGGACATCCCATCTTTAGTGATAAGAAGTATGGTGGTGATCTAGTAGTGAAAGGTACCGTCTTTACAAAGTATAAGGCGTTTGTTAATAACACATTCAAACTGATACCTCGCCAAGCACTACATGCTAAGTCCTTAGGCTTTGTACATCCTAGGTCTGGGGAGAAGATGTTCTTCGAGTCTGAACTTCCGGAAGACATGACCGTTGTACTCAGTAAATGGAACAAGTATCTCGCAACAAGGAAAGAGAAATCATAAGCAGTAGAGTAGTATGTTGAAACTAGAAGAACGGATAGCCCTCTTAGATCGTCTTGGGAATTATATTCTTGAATTTGACGAAGCTATACAAGGAGTAATAGAGTTGAGCCATCTGAAGAATAGATGGTTTACTCACGAAAATATAAAGCGATCTCTTAGCTCGATAGCTACACAATTTCTAAATAAAGAAAAACTGACTTCTTGGTCAGAGCAATACAATATCTCAGATGCCCCGCTGCAAAGATCTGTGGGGCTCATACTCGCTGGTAATATCCCGGCAGTCGGATTTCATGATATGCTATGTTGTTTCGTATCGGGTCATAAAGCAGTCCTCAAGTTATCAGAGAAGGATAGTATCATCTTGCCATTCTTGGTAGATAAGCTAAAGTCGTTTGATGCAGGAGCGGCTAGTTATTTTGAGTTTGTTAATAGGCTCTCTGATTTTGAAGCAGTAATAGCGACTGGGAGTAATAGTAGCTCTGTTTATTTCGAGCAGTACTTTGGTAAATATCCACACATTATTCGTAAGAATAGGAATGGCATAGCGGTACTTTCGGGTGAAGAGTCGGACGAAGAACTGGCAGCGCTCGGTAGTGATATCTTTGATTATTTTGGATTAGGATGTCGGAGCGTTTCTAAGATCTACGTGCCAGAAGGGTACGACTTTGATAAATTCTTAGAAATCACGCACACATTCAAAAAGATTATAAATCACAGTAAGTACAAGAATAACTTTGACTATAACTATGCAATGTTAATCTTGAATAAGGAGAAGTTTCTAAGTAATGGATGTCTATTGATGAGAGAAGATAAGCAGATAGCATCTAGGATATCCAATCTTAATTATGAGTATTATAGTGATATGTCTATACTAGAAAAACAACTTGTAAAGGATGTAGACCTAATACAATGCGTTTGTTCTTCGACAAGTTTTGAAGGTGTTGAAACCATAGCTTTTGGTACTTCACAAACGCCTTCTCTCGATAGCTATGCTGATGGAGTAGACACGATGCAATTCTTAACTTCCTTATGATCAGCAAAAAAGAAAAGGCCGCTACCATCATGCAGATGCTAGAAGAACTGTACCCAACAGTCCCTATACCACTAGATCATGAAGACCCATATACGCTCCTCATAGCAGTGCTACTATCTGCTCAGTGTACAGATAAGAGAGTGAACCAGATTACGCCAACTCTATTTGCAGAAGCTAATAATCCATATGATATGGTCAAGCTAGACGTAGACCATATCCGATCTATCATCCGCCCATGTGGGTTATCACCTAGAAAGTCTAAAGCTATTCATCGCTTGTCAGAGATCATCATAGAAAAGTATGATGGAGGAGTACCAGAATCCTTTGAAGGGCTAGAAGAGCTGCCAGGAGTTGGGCATAAGACCGCTAGTGTGGTTATGTCCCAAGCATTCGGAGTGCCAGCATTCCCTGTGGACACACATATCCATAGATTAGCATACAGGTGGGGACTCACTACGGGTAAGAACGTTGAAAAGACAGAGAAGGATCTCAAAAAATTATTTCCTGAAGAAAGTTGGAATAAACTACATCTTCAGATCATCTTTTTTGGTAGAGAGTATTGTCCAGCTCGAGGACACAAAATGCTAGACTGTCCTATCTGCTCTAAGTATGGGAGGAAGAGTCTACTTAATGCTGAGTTAAAGAAAGTTAAGTAGAATTTTTTCTTTTACTTTTTCCTCAATCCGATTTCGGCTATTGCCGAAACCACCCCTTCGATAAACTCAGGGCAGACTTTTCTCCATATTATGGAGAAAGGAAAACTAGAGTCGAATTCCCAAGTCAAAGTGATGTATTGTTCCTTGCTCCTTGAAAAGGAGAAAAGTGGAATCATCCGCAGGATGGAGACGGATAGAGGAAGAAATATAAAAGGCACAAATCTCAAACCCTCAAAATAAAAGAAATATCAAAAAGGATAATTGATAGCAATATTAATATTGCCGAAAGGGTATTTTGCAAATAGAACTTTACTGGTAGGATTATACTTGCCATTAAATAAAACCCATTGCTCTCCTGTCTCGGGATCGGGGAATGGATTACGCAGCTTATACCCAAAGTCAAACCTGATAATAAAGTAATTAAAATCAAATCGCATTCCATAACCTACTCCAAGTGCCATTTGGTCAAGGAAACTACTGGCTGTAAATTGTGAACCAGGCCTCAGATCATCAAAGTTAAGGTTCCACACATTTCCACCATCGATAAAGAATGCACCTTCTAAGTACCAGATAACATCGAACTGATACTCGAGATTAAATTCCATCTTGATATCACCTGACTGATAAAAAGGCTGGTCTGGTACTGGATTGAGTAATAATAAGTCATGCCCTCCAGGCCCAAGCTCTCTTATCTGCCATGCCCGAATACTATTAGGTCCACCTACGAAGAATTGTTTGACATAGGGCACAAGAGAGTCTTGGAAGACAGGGATAGCAATACCTAAATTTGCACGAGCTGCAAATCTGGATTTTTCATCTATCTGATGATAAAACCTACCATCTACTTCTGCTTTTATGAATTTAGAGAAGTTTAAGTTGCCTAACTTCCACGTATTATTTTCTTCTTTGAATAAATTCGCAATTCCGTTTGCCACAGAAGTCTCTATACCAGAAACTTCAAAGTTACCAACAAACCCATACGAGTTTCCTTTTCTGTTTTGCGGACCTTGATATATGTAAGAATAATTCTTGAATACCAAACCAGTAAATAAGGTTGGTTGTAATCTTTTTAGTAGGTCTACATTGAATTTGATTCTTTCTAAGAATTCACGTTTGATATCGGTATCTACATAGCTAAATCCTACTTGGTTTAGTCTGAATCTACTGTAGGGGCTTGGCCTGTAATCATAACCCCAGCTGGCATTAAGCGATTGTAAGGTCCATTGATCTCGTCTATCATTATAGTTGTATCCTACATTTAGTATTGTATTGGATTCTTCCTTGAGTTTTTGGTATTTAGGTTTGTCAAATGAGCCTACAAGATCAAACAAAGGAGAAAAATTTAGGAATTTTTCATATCGTGGCAACTCTAAATAGTTATTTACATTCAACGAATATGAGTTTGCATTAAAGTTGGCAATATCAAGCTCCAGTGTACCTTCCAGGTCCAAGACATACTTGCCGGCCCCACCTAAGAAGTTTCTATTCTCTAATCTAGTATTAGCACTGACTCCTAGCAATTTATTACCTGCTCTACCAGTATTTAGTGTCGTGTAAAAAAGATCAGAACCAAAATCTGCAACCCACTTACTTGCATGAGGAAATAAAAAAACATCAAATTCTATAACAGTATCGATCGCTGCATTAAACTTAGGGTTTACATAGATATTCTTATAGGTACTTAGTTCTGATAAATTTTGAATTGTTTTAAGCCGGTTTATTTTTTTATATAATTCGCCTTCTTTTAGGTAAATATCCCGTGATAGGATATTTGGATTTACAATGAATTTTTTGCCACCAGCATGATAGGAAGTGTTTTCTATATTCTTAGTTTGGGAAATTGACGGGTTATCACTAAGCAAGTGCTCTGTATAAATATTTATTTCTCCATTGGTATATTGTTTGTGTATCGAGTCGGGTAGTGGAGGAAGTATTACTATTCTGAGATCAGTCATGTAGTTAGACGAATCGCCCTCTAAACCTATGTAAGCAGCATTGAAATTTAGGTACCCTCTATTCTGTAGTTCATTTGTGATCCTCACTTTTTCGAGATCAAATTTGCCAGCATCAAGATATTGCCCTTCCTTAATAAAAGCGTCCTCTTTGAATGTTTCTATTTGCTTAATTATTCTCTTATCATTTCCGGTATACTTTATAGAATTTATCTTGTAGCGTTTCCCTAAGTATACATTATAAGTAAGCTCAATGAACCTCAGGTCGGTCTTAGGAGAAGGTATGACCTCTACATGATAGTATCCTTTTTTATTTTTTAAGAACTTCTCGAAGGCAATGACAGTTTCTGCTGTGATAGCGCTATCGTAGATCATAGCCGTATCTCGATTGATCCAATGTCTAGGATTCCAAAATCGAGTTACTTTGGGGTCTTGTTTGGTATTGTAAAGTGAGGCTAGCTCGAATAATAGATTCTCCTTGTCTTCTATCTTATCCTGTGATATTAGTTTTATCTTACTGGATTTGAGAATATACTCTCCGTCGGCAAGAATTTTCTTAGAGCCGCATGATTGTAATAATAGGATGGCTAAGCATGAGCAAACTATTAGAAAAGTAGAGTAACTTCCCCTTTTAAAAATTGTAAGTAAGAATCCATTTCTTAATGTCACTATCTCTTAATAAAGTTAAATTGCTTCGGTCTTTACAACAAAAAAAATTCAGACAAAAGTATGAATTTTTCATCGCTGAAGGACCTAAAATTTGTGCTGAAGCATTGAGTTCTGGATCTCTAGAAATTGTTGAGATCTTTGCGCTGCCTTCATGGTTAGATTCTAATACTGTACTGGTCCAAAATTACAGATCTATCGTAACAGTTGTCTCAGAGAAGGAGCTGAAAAAAATATCAACACTTAAAACGCCAAATTTAGTTTTAATACTCGCCAAACTACCTGATTTAACTGTTAATCATTCATTAATTACGAAAGGGACGCATCTATTTTGTGATGGTATACAAGATCCTGGGAACCTAGGGACCATCATAAGGATATCAGATTGGTTTGGTGTGTCCTCTATCATGCTAAATGAGGGCTGTGTCGATCCTTATAACCCTAAAACTATCCAAGCTACTATGGGCTCTTTTATGAGAGTACCATTAAGTATTGTCAAGGATTCTCATGAAAAAGTATTTTCTTCCTTTGATCATATTTATGGAGCGGCGATGGAAGGGGAGGATCTATACGAATCTCATCTAGAAGAAACTGCATTATTTGTCATCGGAAACGAAAGTAAAGGTATAAGTGGTAAGGTCCGTGATAAGTGTAGCCAATTGATCAGCATACCCAAAAGTAAAACAGCTGGTGCCGAATCGCTAAACGCTGCAGTTGCAACAGGAATTATTCTGGGAGAATTACATCGGCAAAAAATGTAAGAGAAGAAACCATGGGTATGGGTTCTTCTCTTACATTGTGATTAAATCCTTTGTAACTAGATTATGGTTTGACTGGCCCTTTAGGCTGTGGTACCATGGTTATTTCTATGAAATTTTTGTAGTCAAAATGTGTTCCGACTGCGTTCTTGATTTGCTCCGCAGTCAGGTTTTCTATTTGCTTTTCTAGCGCCTCTAGAGAGATGCTGCTAAAGTCTCTATCATTTTCGTGCCCGCTAGCAATACTAGAAGACCAAAATCTATTTTGCTCTAATGATTTGATTCGGTTCTGTCTTTGTGTCTCTTTCACTTTGGTCATATCCTCTTTAGATGGCCCCTCAGTCATTGCTAAACGGAGTACTTCTTTAGCTGCAGTCACTAAGGTGTCTGCCATAGGCGGGTCAGCATTAAACGATACGGTTACCCCATATTGCTCGCGCGGTTTTTTACTACCTCCACCACTTACTCTTACCCCATAGACACCTCCTAGATCTTCTCTTAAGCGCTCTCTCAGTTTTATCCTTAGATAGGCTAGCGTAGAACTTAAGACGTAGTTGTTTTCTTGGTTATACTCAAAGTCTCCATGCCAATACATATGCACATTCGTCTTAGGCGCTACACCATTCGATATCTTATCATTGACTCCTCCCTTCACAGCTTTGATACCTATGTCTTTCCAAGTCTCTTCTCGATCTATACTTGGTAGATTGCCTAGATAGGTTTGGATATGGTTCTTGATCTTTGCTTTGTCAAAGTTACCTACAAAGAAGAAAGTAAAATCTGATGCATCAGCGAATCTGTCATTGTAAAACCGCATAGCTCGCTCGTAGTCAATATTTTCCCAGTCATCTGCGCTTGGGAAACCTACTCTTGGATGATCATTGTATTTAAGTTTGCTTACATGATCAGAGAAAAAATAATCAGGATTAGACATCAAGTTTTTGTAGATTCCTTTTTGCTTAGTCTTGAAGGACGTGAAAGATTCTTCATCTATTCTAGGAGAATAAAAATACTGGTAGATCATCTGGAACAAGATCTCTAGATCATCTGGTGATGATGATCCATTGAATCCTTCGCTGTAGCTACCGATGAAAGGTCTTACTCCTACCGACTTGCCTGCCATCATCTTATCTATCTGAGTCGTGCTAAAGTTTCCTAGCCCAGCCTCACTGACGATAGAGGTAGCATTAGATGCATCGAAGTACTCTTCATCACTATACAGCGATGTCCCACCAGGGCTCGTAGCTCTGACTAATATCTCGTCATTCTTAAAGTCTGTTTTTTTCAAGTAGACTTGGATTCCATTTTCTAATTCTAAATATTCGACATCGACATCCTCTATCATCTCAGATGCGCTTATAGCTACAGGTGTAAGTTCTTTATCAAAGAATGGTTCTGTGATTACTTCATCTATATAGGGTTCCGGTTGGGTCTTGTCTATCTCTGCTAGTATTTCTCGCACCTTAGCTTCAGTAGGCATTGGTGATTCATCTTTTAGAGGTCCGGTCATGACTACTACTCGGCTGTCATCCTTGATCCATTGTGCAGGCAGCATATTGACTTCTTCTATTTTAATATTGGGCAGGTATTCATTATACATACCCATCGTCTGCTTAGGCCCTGGAGTAGGGATGTCATCGAGGTATTTATAGACATATCTCATGACTAATCGATTAGACTCTGTCTTGTCCATTTCTTTCACAGCTCGCTCAGCTCTCTCCATCATTCTACTCTTTGCTCTGTCGAGTTCTCCCGGTGTGAAGCCATGTAATAGTACTCTTCGATTTTCAGTAAGTAGAGACTCCAGTGCTGCAGCTGCTTTTCCCTCCGCTACAAAAGCGAATGAACCATAGGAATCCATATCCCCTACATCTCCTCCATAACTTGTATTAGCAAATACAAAAGGTGGATCAGCAGTTTTTGTCAGCTCCTCTAGTCTACTACTCATCATATTGTTATATAGACTTCTAGTCAGTGATGCTCGGTAATCATCTTTGGTCTTGGTATATATCTTATCGTGTTTATAGATCAATCTAACATTCGTAAAGGAAGCTTCCTTATCTGCAGCGATCGTGACTAGCGTTTCAGGATGTTTCGGTACGTTGAATTTTGTTCTTTCTCTTGGATTAGTCCTTGTCGGGATGCTACCAAATAATTCTTTGATCTGTTGCTCTACGGCTTCTACATCTACATCTCCTACTACAACTACGGCTTGCAAGTCTGGTCTGTACCAGTCTTTGTAGTACCTCTTGAAAGTTGCATAATCTGCATTCTTAATTATATCTGGATCACCGATAGGCAAGCGCTCCGCATATTGAGAGCCTTGATACAATATTGGAAATGTCTTGTTCTGCATTCGCTGATCAGGACTCAGTCTGGAGCGCCACTCAGATTCTACTACGCCTCTTTCTTTATCTATTTCTTCATGATCAAATGTGACGCCACCTGCCCAGTCTTTCAGGATCAACATTCCTTTGTCAAATAACGCTGCACTGTCAGTACGTACCTGCAGCATATACACAGTCTCATCAAAAGAAGTATAAGCATTAAGATCAGGACCAAATCGTGTGCCTACAGATTCTAGATAGTCTACAAGCTCACTTTTCTTAAAATTCTCTGTACCATTAAAGGCCATGTGCTCCACGAAGTGGGCTAGTCCTCTTTGATCTTCATCTTCGAGGATGGAGCCGGCATTGACGGCGAGTCTAAGCTCTGCGCGTTTTTCGGGCTTTACATTTTTCTGGATGTAGTAGTGCATGCCATTATCCAACTTGCCTTGGATGAGGCGATTGTCTGTTGGAATTATTGTTGCTATGTCAGTCTTTTCTTCCATCGCAGAATCTGCTACGGCATCAGCTGCTTTTTCAATTGATCTAGGAGCATCTTGTATTACAGATGTTGTTTTGGGAGAACATGCTATTACAAATAACAATACCCCCATAGAAAGGAATTTAAGTATTCTCATGCTGGTGTACTTTATGTTTGGTTAAGAATTATTAGTATATAACTAAAAGATACGTTATAAAATTTTAGGCAAGGGGAAACTACTAACTTTATGATCTTACTTTAACACATATAGGATTAATTCATAGGTGTTTTGATTTGCCTATATTTTTTAGAACTCTATCTATCTATAATTTTATTCCAATCCATTCTCAACAATCGATGGCTAAGAGATTAGAATGAAACTAGTCAATGATCTTCAATGATTCAAACGCATCCAAAGTTATCTGCTTTCTGATAGGTATAAAATCATCCATATCAAAATCTGACTTAGGTATTAGCTTAGTTGCAAAAAAATAGACTTCATTTTCTTTCTCTAGATACCCAACAAACCAACCGATATCCAAGTCTCCAATAACTCCCCATCCTGTCTTACCACTCAGGGTGTAGTTTTGGTCGGAAGACATGCGCATGATATTTTTTACGGTACTAGTAGTATGCGATGATATACCAAGTTCTGAGTTATAAAGCCTGCTCAGAAAATCAATCTGTTCCACGGGTGATATTTTGGATTCACCTTCGAGCCAAAACATGTTTAGATTTCCCACATTAATATCTATGCCAGGATACGCTATTTTTTCAAGGTAAGCTTGCATAGTATCTAGCCCGATATTCAGTGCAAGTTCTTGATAGCACGGAACACAAGAAGCTTGAAATGCTTCTTTCAAGGTCAAGTCTTTTTCCCACATAGGGAAAGCTCTTTCCTTACCATCCCATTTAAAAACTGTTTCTTCATTTTGAAGCAAGCCGGTTTCTAGACCGATTATAGTATTAGGAATTTTAAAAGTAGAAGCGGGGATATGCTTTGCTTCTGCTAGTTCCACATTGCTAGCATAGTACTGTTCTTTTTGAGCATCATAGATCAAGATGATTCCTGCTAGTTTATTGTTGTCGAGTAAAGTGTTGAGCTGAGGTTTTATGATTATTTCTCTGCCTTTAGTTTGTTGGTTTTCTTTCACTTTGGATTCAGCGCAACCAATTGCAAGAAGTAAAATGAGGAAGAGGGAAGGTTTCAATATTTCAGATTTTATATATAATCTATTCGTACTTAAATGTGCTTCTTGATCATTGGTTCAAGATTACCTCTTAAATTCATAGCTACTATTTTGCCTTCTCTGTCAATAAGGAATTTTTTAGGAATGCTCAGTACCTTATACAAATCCGCGGCACTCGAATCCCATTTTCTTAAGTCACTCACATGGCTATCCCAAATCAACTGATCTTCTGTAATGGCTTTAGCCCATTTTGCTTTAGATTTCTCTATTTGTGATTCTATTTGGTCTGGTGCATACTTTAATTTTGTTTTATCATCCAACCCATCAAGAGACACACTGAATACATTGAATCCTTTGTCCTTATATTTTTGATATACTTCTACCACCTTTGGGTTAGCTCTTCTACAAGGTCCACACCAACTTGCCCAAAAATCCAGTAATACTAATTGTCCTTTTAAGTCACTGAGCATTAGGGTTTCTCCATCTGGATTTTTAAGAACTATATCGGGTGCTTGAGAACCCAAACCTAATCTGACGGAAACTTTTTTTTGATTAATAGATTTCTTGACTGGAGCTTCTTGTTCTGAACGCTCAGTTATAATTGACTTAGGGTAGCAAGAAATTGAAATGAATAAAGAGATCGAGCATATAGTCTTTAGCAATAAAAATTTGGATTGATATTTATTTTTAGATATCATTTTCTGATCTATAGGTATAAAAAAAGCCCAGGAATAATCTGAGCTTTTAATTTTTCTTTAAGTTTTATCAGATAAACTTCTGAACCATCTCTTCTAGATTATACCTAGGATCAACAGCAGCTATCTTACCATCTCTATCAATCAAGAAAGTCTTAGGAATACTCCTTACACCATACATGGCAGCACCCATAGAATCCCACTTTTTTAGATCACTTACGTGATGATCCCATGTCAGATTATCCTTGATGATAGCATCTTTCCATCTCTTCTTGGAGTTTTCCATTTGAGCATCTATTTGATCAGCAGAGTACCTTTGTTTCGTTCTATTATCTAGTCCGTCTAGAGATACACTGAATACCGTGAATCCTTTCTCTTCATATTTTTTATAAGTTTCTACTACTTTTGGATTTGCCTTTCTGCACGGTCCGCACCAGCTTGCCCAGAAGTCCAGCAATACTACCTGTCCTTTTAGATCACTTAGTTTTCTTTGCTTACCGTCTAGGTCTTCCATTACGATGTCTGGTGCTGGTTCTCCTACTCTGATCTTATTCGTTGCTTGCTGCTTAGCCCACATCTGCTCCATCTGAGTTACATAGGTACCATATTCAGATACAAAGTCATATCCAGTTCCCTCGACCTTGTTGTATACCGCTCTATGTGTATCTGCAAAGTTGGGCGCTTTTAGAGCAATGTTAGCTAGTAAGTAAGCAGTAAGCGGAGAAGCTTCGTTCTTTATCTTTGCGATAAGCTGATCAGAGGTTATTTTCTTAGTAGCGAACTGAGACATGATCCCTTGAAACTCGGTCGATGTAGGTGAACCCTCCACGGTGTAGTCAAAATTCTTAATATTATTAAGGTCGCCATTGATCTTCAACGGTACTGTATTATCTTCTATGATCAGCATAGCAGATTGTATACCGAGCCTCACTCTATATATGCCATTAGCAGGTGGTTCTTCAAAGTTGATCGTGAAATTACCACTACCGTCTGTTTCGGTCTTTGTGATTATTGCATTGGTACCTGAGGCAGCATCTACTTTATCAAAGTAGACATTTATATTTTCAGCATTGGCTATGGTACCTGATATGTTATACCCTTGTGGCGCACAGGCAGCAATTGCTGCTACGGCAAGAAAAAATATGATGTTTCTTAAATTCATCGTAAGAATGATTTTAGTTTAATTGTCTAAATATTTATCGAGAGAACCGTTGAAAATATTTTGCCAGTGGCTTATATCTTTCAGAGATTCTCCATCTATGTTGATAGCTCCACTTGTCACTTCTCCTAAGTTCAAGTGTTCAATGTTAGCTTGTTTAAGTTGAGCTTCTAGTGATTGTACATTATCTTGAGAGACACTGACCACAACTCTACTTTGGCTTTCGCCAAATAAGAATGCATCCTTTCGTACCTCTGACGAAGACGAAATGTCAAAACCCAGATTACGGTTCATAGCACTTTCTACTAATGTTGTGAATAGTCCACCATCAGACACATCGTGTGCTGACTGGACTATATTTTTTTTAATAAGTGTAGCGATCAATTGTTGTACACCAAACTCATATTCTAGATCAAACCAAGGCACTGGAGATGCTTTGACTTTATGTACTCGTTTGAGATATTCACTTTGGTTGATATCATCTTTTGATCTTCCGATTAAAAAAATCCTGGCACCTTCCTCCTTAAAGTCTAAGGTCATTTTAGCATCCGCACCTTCTAGTAGACCTAGCATACCTATAGTCGGCGTAGGATTTACGGGTACTGCAGAATTCTCTAGTACAGTCTGATTATAGAAACTTACATTTCCACCAGTAACTGGCGTATTAAATTTGATACAAGCATCTTTCATACCTCTGATCACATTCACAAATTGCCAGTAGACATCTTCCTTATATGGATTCCCAAAGTTGAGACAATTAGTAATTGCAACCGGTTCTCCACCTGAGCAAACAATATTCCTAGCAGCCTCTGCGACAGCAATCATAGCTCCCACATAAGGGTCTGCGTATACATAGCTAGAATTACAATCAGTAGTTACCGCTAGTGTTTTATTAGATCCTTTAACCCTGATAAGAGCAGCGTCTGAAGGCTCGTTGGTAGTCTGTGTATTGGTCCTGACCATAGAGTCATATTGCTCATACACCCATCGCTTAGAGACGATATTAGGAGAGGAGAATACCGTCTCAGCTGTAGCCACCCAATCAGTGGGTAGGGGAGTACTATCTATTTTATATGCTGATAATTCTTTAAAGTATGCAGGCTCTGAGAAAGGCCTATCATAGACAGGTGCGCCGCCGCCTAGGACTAGCGGCTCAGCAGGTACATCAGCCACTTTTATTCCTTTTTCGAAAAACGCTAACCTCCCTGTGTCCGTCACCTCACCTATGATCTCACATTCTAGATCCCACTTTTCGAAGACTGCTTCGAGTACAGCTTCCATACCTTTATGACAAACGATAAGCATCCGCTCCTGACTCTCCGAGAGCAATATCTCAAAGGGTTTCATATTAGCCTGCCTAGTAGGTACCTTATCTAGGTCTATGGTCATACCACAACCTCCTTTGGCACTCATCTCAGATGTAGAGCAAGTGATGCCAGCAGCACCCATATCCTGCATACCTACAATAGCACCAGTAGCAATCGCCTCTAGGGAAGCCTCTAGTAATAGTTTTTCTTGGAATGGGTCACCCACTTGCACCGCAGGGAGATCATCAGCAGAGTCTTCTGTCAGATCTGCAGAAGCAAAAGTAGCTCCATGTATCCCGTCCTTACCAGTTGCTGAGCCCACAATGAAGACCGGATTGCCTACACCCTCTGATATCGCAGAGACTGTTTCGCCGACTTTTACGATTCCTACTGACATCGCATTGACAAGTATATTTTGATTATAACATTCGTCAAAGTATACCTCACCACCCACTGTAGGAATTCCTAGACAGTTACCATAGTCACCGATACCTTTGACAACTCCTTTTATGAGGTGCTGTGTATGCTTGAGCTCTGGATTGCCGAATCTTAGGGAGTTTAACGCCGCAATAGGACGGGCACCCATCGTGAATATATCTCTGTGAATACCGCCTACACCTGTGGCTGCTCCCTGATAAGGTTCGATAGCAGAAGGATGGTTGTGGGATTCTATCTTGAAAGCACAAGCTAGACCATCACCAATATCTACAAGACCAGCATTTTCTTCGCCAGCTTCTACTAGTAGACGTTCACCATCTCGGGGTAGCGTCTTGAGGTATTTTATCGAGTTCTTGTAGGAACAATGCTCCGACCACATTACAGAAAAAATGCTCAATTCGGTGAAATTCGGGGTGCGTCCCATGATCTCACAGATCTTGCCAAATTCTTCTTCTGTGAGTCCTAGTTGGCTAGCAACTTTTATATCTACTGTTGTCTCTGCTACCGGCATGATAATTGGGAATTATATATATGAATTTTTAAAATATAAAGGTAGGTTATTTTTTGGGAAAATTATTGATAAAAGGAGGCTTTGGCAACATGATTTAGCCCAAAAAATGAGTGGTTTTATCACTTATCTAAGTAATAATATTAAGACCAGATAAAGGCACTAGACGGGTTTGATTTACATAAATGCTTAATACGCATCCCACATGGCCTTTCACAAGATCATAGTTGAGGCGAAAAATCCTAATTGATGAGATAATTAAGCAGGAAGAATACCACTAGGTAAATCCATAAAGCATCTAAATAATGCCAATAAATGGTCAATACATCTAGCTTCCTCTTTTTCTCGGGATCAGAAAAATACACTAGGACACTCACAGGTTCTTTCATATGCACCTTAGCAGAATACAAAAACAGCATCAAGAATGGGATACCAGCCACTACATGCAAGAAATGAAGCGCAGAAATGACATAGATATAAGAAGTCATGTTATCACTTCCTAGGGTCAGATTCATCATTCTCATCTGGTTCCACGCGATGATCTGCGCTACTAGAAATATGATGGTCAAAATAGTACTGAGCAAAAGCATCAATTGATATTTTTCTGTCTGGTCGTCTTTGTATGCTTTCTTAGCCAGCATGAGCGTACCTCCAGATGCCATCAAGATGAAAGTATTGATATAAAATAAGGATGGAAGTCTTACTGCATCAGCACCTTCCTGCACTCGACTATATAGATATGCTGCGGAGAAACCTAGGAATAGTGCTGTGATACCAGCTAAGACCAGTGTAATAAGAATGTATAAAGGATGAATCAGATAGTTTCTTTCTCTCATTTCGTCGATACTTATTTAAACATATGAATATTTCTATTGTTTGCAAGAATCGCTATGTTTTGTAATGTTATTTTTGCCGCTCAAATACACAAGATGGAACCTGTAATCAGAAAGCTAGAAATAAAAAGGACTGCTCACATAGCAGAAATAGGTAATGATATAAGTAAGTCCAAGGAGATATGGATGATCATGCACGGCTATGGGCAACTTGCCAACAGGATAGTTCGAAAGTTCGATAAGTTCGATATGGATGATGTACATGCTATAGCGCCAGAAGGCCTTAATAAGTTTTACTGGCATGATGGTGCTAGAGAACCTGTGTCGACATGGATGACCAGTCACGAGCGATTAGATGAGATAGCTGATTATCTGGCTTATCTTGACCAAGTCTATGAGCAGATGATATTACCACATTTAGATGATGCTAATTTTAATATCCTAGGATTCTCTCAAGGGTCTGCGACGATGTGGAGGTGGGTGATGCACAGGAAGCCTCAACTCAGCAAGCTAGTACAATGGGCTGGAGAATTTCCTCCTGAGCCAGATTATAAAAACCAACTGAGCTATCTCAATAATATCGATATGAGAATGGTGTATGGAGATAAGGATAGTTTTATCAAAGGAAAACATAAAGACAAAGTACTGGCGCATATTGCTACTGAGGGGCTTGATATGAAGATACAGGAGTATGAAGGATTACATCGTATAGACAGAAAAGTACTGGGAGATATCGTAAATGCCTGATATAGCAAATGCCTTATACCTATAATTTTAAGCTAGGTTAATATTGTGATGTCAGTAGGTGCATAAAAGAAGTATTTGGTATTACGTTTATTATGGTAAACATAATGTAAGTGCAAAACTGTAGGCTGATGTTTTGAGAAAACCAAAGATTGTTTTTTCTCTATACAAAACAGATTAGAATCAAATAATTATAATCAAGCTAACGCTGAATTTGGTTGCAAACCCCCATATGACAAATACTTATCAAACTATAAACAGATAAGCTTAGTGTTGCTTAAGATCTTGCTGTGTCATGTATATGATTGAGTTGATAAGCTCTTTCAATTTTCTAAAGGTGTAATATTCTTATCATACAAAAGCTTTACCCAAAGCTGTTTTTAGTGCTTTAACCCAGCGCTAATTGATAAAGAGAATAACCTCCTTTAGATAATCATTTAAGAATCAATAATAAGTTTCGGATTACCCTCCGAAATCTGCTTTATATTACTCTGGTAATTGGAGCAACCCTTAAAGTTTTTTTGATCCTAGATCGAGATTTTATTTTTAAATAATTTCAAAATCTTTTCAAAATGACTTACGCGACAACTTCTAGAACATTACTCACAATATGTTCTTTCTTCTTTGCCTTAGCTGCATATGCGCAGACTACTCTAGTAGAGACTAATTCAATTTTCGATTATTATGATAACGGTGATCAGCCGGCTAATGATGCATCAGGCAATGTCTGGTATAGTGCTGATTATGATGCTACATGGGATTCATTTGCAGGACCACTAGGCTATGGTGCTGGTGATCATAACGACATTCTAGATGCGTCAGCTAACACCGTTTACTTTAGACATCAATGGACAATAGAAAGTACATTAGACTTTGATCTGATGTTCTTTAACTTGTTATATAACGATGGAGCGATCATATATCTTAATGGTGTAATGCTCAATAGAACTAACATGCCAGTAGGCATAGCTGACTATAATACCAATGCGTCTTCTAATGTAGAAGATCAGCAAATGAGGAATTTAGCTTTGCCTCATCTTTTTATAGATGGTATAAATACTATAGCAGTAGAAGTGCATAATTCTGCAGATGCAGGAGACACTAATCTAAGTTTTGGAATAGAAGTAATAGAATACCACGAAGTATGTGAAACAGTAGGTCAAGCATGTAACGATATGGATTCTAATACGATCAATGATACGATCAATGAAGAATGTGAGTGCGAAGGGTTTGCTTGCGATATAACTGCTGACGCAGGAGAAACACAAGAAATCAATGAAGGTCAATCTGCGACTTTGGAAGCGCAAGGGGGCGGTACTTATTTTTGGTCTACAGGAGCGTCCACTAGTTCTATAGTTGTATCGCCTACTAGTACAACAGGATACTCTGTAACGGTAACCGATGAAAATGGCTGTGAAGATTTTGATGACGTAATGGTTAATGTTATTGCATGTAATGCAGTCGCAGATGCAGGTCTGGATGTAGTATTAAATCTAAATGAAAATACAGTGTTAACAGCTAATGAATCTTCAGCTTACGCTTGGAATACTGGAGAGACTACTCGCTCTATAAATGTAAGTCCATCTTCAGATGAAACCTACACAGTAACGATAACAGATGAAAACGGATGCCACGCTGAGGATGATGTTTTGGTGATGGTGAATATATGTGTAGTAGGGAGTCCTTGTGATGATAATAATGCATTTACTCATAGCGATCAGATCAATGAATTTTGTGAGTGTGCAGGTACACCTTGCAATATCACGGTAGCTATCACCGGAGATGATTCAATAGAGCTAGGAGAATCTGTAACGCTAACAGCGAGTGGGGGTACATCTTTCACTTGGAATAACGGCATGAGTACAGCATCAATAACTGTTAGTCCATTGACTACTACTAATTATAGTGTCGTAGTAGCGGATGAGAATGGTTGTGGCGATGCGGCTTCATTTTCTGTAGAAGTGATCGAGGTAACTTGTACAGTGGGTGAACCATGTAATGATAATAGTGACGGTACTTACGGTGATCAATTAAATGCAGATTGTGAATGTGAAGGTTTTCCATGTCAAATGGATGTAGAAATAACTGGAGATGCGGAAATATCAATGGGAGAGAGTGCAACTATAGTTGCAGAAGGAGGAATAAATTATATATGGGATCACGGAGCAATAGGACCTATCTTAACAGTAAGTCCTACAGAAACAACGACTTATTTTGTAACCATCATCGCAGATAATGGTTGTGAAGACTTTGGATCATTTACGGTAGAAGTAGCGGCTTGTACAATAGGCGAAGCTTGTGATGATAATAACGATGACACCTATGATGATCAACTAAATGCAAACTGTGAGTGTGAGGGTTTTCCATGTCATATGGATATAGAGATCGCTGGTGATAATATCATTGCACCTGGTGAATCAGCAACAATTGTTGTAGAAGGAGGCATAACTTATATCTGGGATAATGGCGCTGTAGGACCAGTACAAACATTCAGTCCTTCAGCAACTACAACTTATAATGTTACTATAATAGGAAATAATGGTTGTGAAGAATTTGCTTCTTTTACAGTAGTGGTAGATGGATGTTCGCAAGGAGCGCCATGTGATGATGGAATCGCAACTACTTATGGCGATGCGATCGATGAAGATTGTAACTGTACAGGATTTGACTGTGTGATGGATATAGAGATCACAGGTGAGACTGAAATATTATTAGGTGATTCCACGACTCTAGTAGCAGAGGGAGGAGTATCTTATACTTGGAACAATGGTATGACAGGACCGGTTATCGTAGTATCGCCTACGTCTACTACTAATTACTCTGTTGTGGTAGAAGATGCAAATGGATGTGGTGGAACTGGTTCCATATTAGTATCAATAATAAACTGTGGTGAAGGAAATGCATGTAATGATGGCAATGCTGAAACCCATAGCGATACGATCAATAGTGATTGTAACTGCGAAGGTATCGCTTGTGATATGGATGTTGTAGTAAGCGGTGATACTAATATACAATCAGGCGAGACATCTGCTCTCACAGCAGCTGGAGGAGTAGGATATGTATGGAGCCATGGTGATGTAGGAGCTAATATCTCAGTGTCGCCAGTAGTTACTACTACCTATACAGTGGTGGTAACGGATTTCTTTGGTTGTGAAGATGAAGGTCAGATAACAGTAGTGGTAGCAGGGTGTAACGTGCAGGCAGAAGTACCAAGCTTCTATAGCATGTTCTTGGGGAATGATCAAGTACTTACTGCAGCAGGAGGCCAATATTATGAGTGGAGCACAGGAGAAACAACTGCGGATATAACTGTTTCGCCAACAGATATTACTATCTATGAAGTAACAGTATTCAATAGTCCAACTTGTTTTGAGACAGTAGAAATAACAGTAGAAGTAATAGAAGACCTATGTTTACTAGGTGATCCATGCAATGATTTGAATCCACTTACAACCAATGATGCAATAGACGAAAACTGCGAATGTGTTGGAGAAGAAGTTGTATGCGATGTTCAACCAGAGGTGCCAAACTTCTATAGTATGTTTTTAGGTGATGATCAAGTGCTTACAGCAGCAGGAGGGCAATTCTACGAATGGAGTACAGGTGAAACGACAGCAAGCATAACCGTATCTCCTACAGACAATACAACATATGATGTAACAGTATTCAATAGTGCATCTTGCTTTGAAATAGTAGAAATATCGATAGAAGTTATAGAGGATCTATGTAGACTTGGCGACCCTTGTGATGATCTAGACCCACTTACTACCAATGATGCTATAGATGAAAACTGTGAATGCGTAGGAAGTATAGCTGGTGGAACAGATACTGGTTCTGGTAGTAAAACAGAAGGCACTGAAAGTGCTTCTACAGAGACTAGCGAAACGGAAGGTAAAGACCAAGAAGATACACCAGACTATGGAGATGAAGATTGTACGCCGATAACTAGTTTCTTCTCTACTAACAGACTCAAGCACTATGGTAACGGGTCAGCAGTGACACAATATGAGTTCGCTAATTTACAGGCAGGCGTATCTTTTACAATCAGTGGTATCACGGCTAAGCTAAGTTCTACAGACAAAAGAAATTATATAGATGTAGTAGATGTAAGCTACGTCAATGAATCAGGACAAGAGGTTTCTTATGGAACATTTAGTGGAGAGAATGTCAAAGAAGTAGAAGTGAATATTTCTGAGAATATCCAGAAGGTAATTATTAGCCTAGTAGACGGTTACGATGGTTATGCACCTAAGATCAATATCTCACTAGGTAATATCTCTTCTTGTAGTATAGATAGAAAAGGAGCTCAAGCTTACTCTACTGGCTTGCAGGCACAGCAAGAATTAATAGCAGTAAGCCTACAGTCAAACTTAGTAAATGGAAGATTAATGCTTAACATAGATAATCCTAACTCATCTCCTCAGCCAATATATGCGGTAGTAGTAGATGTTAATGGAGTAAATGTGATTCCTGATGCTGTATCAGGCTCGGTACTACCTGGGGCACAATCAGAATATATAGATATAACTAGTTTAAAACCTGGTTTATATTATCTAAAGACTAAGGTCGGAAGGCAAACAATAACCCTAAAATTCGTTGTCGCGGAATAGATTGAATGTTAAATTTTCATTCTTTATTAACAAAGATCAGCCTTCTAGGTTGGTCTTTGTTGTTTTTAGATCTTTGTCTTAGCAAGTAGATATCTGAGATGGGATTTAGTAAATGGGATTCTTCAAGTGATTGAGAGGTCTTTTTTATTTCTGGATTCTGAGTACAGTTTCAATAAACTCAAAACCTATATAAACTAGAGTGAATTCAGTTAATAAGACTTAGGTGGTTGTATTCTATTTTACTTTACGAGCTGCTATTTTTTCTTCGATATTGAGACCTAACTGGTGCACTCTTTTTGTGAGTTACTAGATAAATATATTTACCTGTGATTGCTCCTAAAATTGCTCCTGTTGATAATATTAAAATAGTCATTGTGTTTGTTTTGTGGTACATATAAGAGAACCTAAAATTCAGGGTATACCCCCTGCTCATCACTATAAAAAGCTATTTTTTGAGCTGTTTATGATAAGCACTTTACATTCTAGACCCCAAAACTCTACAAAAGCTCTTATAAGCCCTACCAAAAGTCTACATATTAGATTATTACGATCTTACCCTCACCGGCAACGTTTTCGCCTTCTTGTAGATATACTTCCTTGTGAAATATCCTAATGCTGGTGCTGCTGAGATTAATGCTAAAAATGTCATGTTATTAATTTATTGATCAAGTATTAAGACGATCGTAATCTGCAAACCTCTATAACTGTGATTATTGAGTTGTCACCTAAATTTCCGTATTAGTCGCACTACCATAATTAATGTTAATAATTAGTGGAGATCTGAATTTCTGTGTCTTGTTTACAGAATGAAACCTAATTGCATTATGAGCAGAGTAACTACTGCATTACTATTTCTATTGCTAAGCGTTACGTTAAGTGCGCATGGTGAATTAGATAAGAGAATCAAGGATATATCTATCAAGATCCTTGATGATCCACAGAATACCTCGCTTTTTCTGGCTAGAGGAGAGCTTTATTATCAGCATGAAGATTATGCACTGTCCATCAAAGACTTCAAAGTATGCGAGGAGAGAGGCTACATATCTGATAGGCTTAATTTGAATCTTTCTAAGTCTTTGAGGTTATTTAAGGACTATGATCTATCAGATCATTATGCAGATAAGATCCTGGTTGTACAACCTAAGCATGTTCTTGCATTAAAAGAAAAAGCAAAATCAGCTTTTGATCAGAATGAATTTGAGCGTTCAGCGCTTCTATTTAAGGAAGTTATTGCGCATGTAGATAAGGCACGTACTGATAATTACTTTGAAGCTATCACAGCATTAGAATCGTGTGGTACGAAAGAATGTTTACTAGAAGCCCTGGTAGTATTAGAAAACGGAATAAAGGAGTTGGGTGAGTTAATGGTTTTCCTAGATAAAGGGGTATCAATAAGTCTTAGATTAAAGGACTTTAAAAGAGCACACGAATATCAGAATAAGATCATTCAAAACGCTCAGCGCAAAGAAAGAACCTTCTTTAAGAAAGCACTTCTATTTAAAGAACAAGGAAGCCTGGAAGAAGCAAAAGAGATGTTTGAGTCCTCCTTGTCAGCACTAGCATCCTTACCCTCACGGATCAAAGATAATCGCGCATCTCAAAAACTAAAAGCTCAGATAGAAGAAGAACTTTCAGCATACCAATAAGCCCCAATTTAAACTAGTATGAAACCGATTAACCTATACCTCTCAATTATATTCTGCTTTTGCTTCGCGAGTGGAACAATAGGTCAGACCACCATGATATCTTACGGTAGTAACTGGTCATACTACGATAATGGTAATCAACCGTCTAACTCTGGTGGTAATGATTGGAATGATATAGGTTACAATGATAGTAGCTGGTCTAGTGGCAATGCCCATTTAGGATATGGTGATGGTGATGAGACTACTGTTTTAAATAATAATGCTTATACAGGATATTTTAGGCAAGAGTTCAATGTTTCAAATGCTTCTAGCTTTGACTTATTGGATCTTAATTTGATCTATGATGATGGTGCCGTCGTATATCTTAATGGAACTGAAGTTTGGCGACAGAATATGCCATCCGGGACAGTAAGCTACAATACCTTTACCCCAACTCAATCATCAGATAATGCATTTGCATCTCAATCAATTGCATCTGCTTTAGTTAATGGTACTAATGTGCTAGCTGTAGAAATACACCAAAGAAGCGCGAATAGCTCAGATATAAGTTTTGATTTTGAATTGCTTGCAAGTGTAGCGGGTCAAGTAAATGTCACCAGAGGACCTTATCTCCAATCTGGTAATCCAAATGGCGTTACGATAAAATGGAGAACCTCATCGCCCACAGAATCAATAATTGATTTCGGGACTTCGCTTGCTAACTTAACATTCACTGTTTCTAGCAATTCTCAAGTAACTGATCATGAGATTGAACTAACCAGTTTGACTCCTAATACCAAGTATTACTATAGGATAAAAAATAGCAGCGGCGTTATAGTTGCTGAATCAAGTGATCTATATTTTCAGACATCTCCGAATCCAGGTTCTTCTCAATGTGTGACCGCATGGGTCTTAGGAGATTGTGGTACTGCAAATGCGAACCAGAGAAATGTAAGGGATGCCTACTACAATTATATAGGAGGTGATCATACTGACATGATCTTGTTCTTAGGAGACAATGCATATAACAGTGGAACAGATAGTGAATATCAGAATGCCGTTTTCCAAAACATGTATGAAGACAAACTTAAGAATACCGTAGCATGGTCAACATTAGGAAATCATGATGGCTATTCTACAAATGGAAGTAATCAAACTGGCCCTTACTATGATATCTTCACCTTCCCTACTAATGGAGAAGCAGGAGGTGTGCCTTCAGGTACGGAAGCCTATTACTCTTACGATTATGCTAACATACATTTCATCGTTTTAGAGTCTTACCAGACTAACCGTAGTGTAGGAGGCGCTATGTATAATTGGGCACTTAACGATATACAGAATACTACGCAAGAATGGATAGTGGCCATGTGGCATCATCCCCCATATACTAAAGGATCTCATGACTCGGATACAGAGACACCTTTGATAGAGATGAGGCAAAATTTCTTGCCGATGCTTGAGGATAACGGTGTTGACCTAATATTATCAGGGCACAGTCATTCATACGAAAGATCTTATTTCCTTAATGGTCACCATGGTAACGCAAATACATTTAATAGTGCAACGCATACAGTAGGAGCAACAGGAGATGGAAATGGTCAGATAGGTGGTGATGGAGCATACGAAAAAACTTCACCAGATGGAGCGGTCTATATAACTGCTGGTAGTTCAGGTAAGATCACTAATGCACCTTTGGACCATCAAGCGATGTACTATTCTGTTGCTGAACTAGGGTCATGTGTTTTAGAGGTTTGTGATGATCAGATGGATGTAAAGTTCTTGCGGGAGACAGGAGCTATTGATGATTATTTTACTATAACCAAAGGTGCTCAAGCTTGTCCAAGTGGAACCAATTGTGTATTAACTGCAGGTAACGTCAGAGTAGATGCGACTTTTGAAAATATAGGAATCAACTATTCGATCTCCGGTGATGATAATCTGAATAGTACATTCGAAATAAGATATAGAGTGCAAGGATCTTCAACATGGAAAGATGGTGCTATGAGCATGCGTGCTCATCCAGACCTTGTAATTGATGGAACTGTACAGAATAGGAATTTTCATGCAGCAAGTGCCATGTACCTGCAACCGAATACCACTTATGAGATCCAGTTGATATTGACGGATCCTGATGGAGGTAGTACAACGACAACCATCACTCAAAAAACAAAAGCCATTCCACAACCAAGTTTTACTTCTATCAAGTACGTAAGCCCTGGTTCAGGAGGAGGTTCAGGGACGCAAGCTGATCCTTATTTAGGATTGCAAGCAGCAGCCAACGCAGCAAATGCTGGAGATCACTTCATTGTAAGTCCTGGGATGTATGAGCCGTTCGTAATAACACAAAGCGGAACCCAAACTGCCCCAATCAGTTTCTTAAGTGAAGTAAGGCATTGTGCCGTAATTGACGGGGCTAACACCGATAGGCATGTAATTAATATTGGTGATTTTTCTAGCATCACTTCTCATGTGATCATTGACGGTTTCACCATCCAAAATGGGAAGTGGGGGATTGATGCGCAGAATACGAAGTTTGTAACCGTTAGAAATAACTTGATACAAGATGTAAGTTTTGGATATTACAATCGAAGAGATCAAGGTAACGAAAGTGATCAGTATATAACTAATAATATTTTTCAAGGTAGAACTTCGTGGCCAGGTACAGGAATTCCTAAAGAACGAGGTGTGGACATAAGAGGTAATAATAATGTAGTAAGCTGTAATTCGATCCAGGACTTTGCAGATGGTATATCCACGGATGGTCCTCCCTACTTTGTTTCTTATTCTTTAGACATACATAATAATGATATTAGGAATGCAGTAGACGATCTCATAGAGGTAGATGGGATGATCTCTAATTCTAGAATCTATAGTAATAGATTGTATAACGGTAGGGCAGGCGTTAGTTTAGCTCCAGTTTTTGGAGGACCAGCATATGTTATAAGAAATGAAATATTCAATCTAGAATATTCTGGATTCAAAATGAACAGAGGGTCCTCTGGTTTGGTCATTGTAAATAACACTATTGTAAGTAGTGGGTCTGCGATCTCTTCTTCAGTAGGATGGCAAAATACCTTTTATAGAAATAATGTAGTCTTCGCAGAGCAATATTGTTTTCAAGAATATGGACTGGTAGCTGGCAGCATCGATGATTGGAATTATGATGCTTTTTATTCATCAAGATCAGGAACGACGAATAATGAATGGTTTAAATGGGATGATATCAGATATGCAAATGTGCCAGTACTGTCGGGTAGTGGTTTGATAGAAGCAAATGCAATAGCAGTTACTCCGTCTAACTTTAATAATATAACACTACCGTCAGCATGGAATATTGAGTATGATCCTAGTCAAAGAGACCTCATGCCAAAGTCTGGAAGTCCAGTAGTTAATTCAGGATTCCATGTTGATAATTTAAATGAGCCATACACAGCAGGAGGGCAAACAGATAGGGGCGCTTTAGAATTTGGGAAACCCGTTCCAAAATATGGAGCAGAGTTTGATCCGATAGTGCCACCAAACTGTGATGACAACGATTGTACAACAGTTGATAGTTACGATGATAGTATTTGTTCTTGCGTGCACGAACCAAGCACTCCGATAAGTTGTGATGATAATGATTGTGCAACAACAGATAGCTATGACACAGCCACCTGTGAATGTGTAAACACGCCGATCGCGACTCCAAGCTGCGACGATAATAATTGTAGTACTACTGATAGTTATGATACAACAATTTGCGAGTGTGTACATATTATTAATTCAACATCAAGTTGTCCTTGCATAATGGATCTTGGTACAGTAGGAGAGTGTTTTAATACTACTATACCTACTATTCAAGATGATCTTTCCGGTGTAGCTTATAATTATGATACAGGTACTCTTTTTGGTGTAATCAATGGTGCTGAATCAATAAGAGAGCTTGACTTAAATGGTAACGAGATCAGACGTATAACACTTACGGGATTTGCAGATACAGAAGCGATTACTTACTTAGGAAGTGATGTGTTTATTGTTGCTGAGGAGCAGCTAGGTAGACTTGTATTTATAACTATTCCTGATTCACCAAATAACGTAAATATTTCATATCCAGGAGCTGCAGAGTATATCCAAATGGCTGGGAATTACTCAGGCAATACAGGTTTAGAAGGAATCGCCTACAACCCATTTACAGATGAGCTGTATATGGTGAAAGAAAAATTTGATATTGATATTTATAAAATTTCGAATCCGATTAGTTTAAAGGGAACCACTCAAGCCAATACCATGGTTTTTGATCTCCAAGATCTGGCTACGACTTATGCAGCGAATAATACTTTTAGTGATGCAGCAGGTTTGTCATTTACATCGAGTAATACACTATTGATCTTAAGCGATGAAGGTAAGTTGTTAGTAGAGGTAGATCCTAATACAGGTGGCTACTTAAGTTCTTTGGACGTATCCGCAATGACACAGCCAGAAGGAGTAATCGCAATATCTGATGATCATATAATTGTGGTCGGTGAAGCAAACGAGTTTTATGATTTAAAAAAGAGTTGTAGTAATAATAATCCAGTAGTTGGATTTCAGAAAATATGCGACGACAATGATTGCACAACAACAGATAGTTACGATACAACAGTATGCGAATGTGTAAATACACCGAACACGGTACCAAGTTGCGATGACAATGATTGCACAACAGAAGATAGTTACGATATAACCAACTGTGAATGTGTAAACACACCGATCACCGCCCCAAGCTGCGACGACAATGATTGCACGACAGAAGATAGTTATGACACAACGAATTGCGAATGTGTAAACACACCGATCACGGCACCAAGCTGCGACGACAACGATTGCACAACAGAAGATAGTTACGATACAACCAACTGTGAATGTGTAAACACGCCGATAACGGCCCCAAGCTGCGATGACAATGATTGCACAACAACAGACAGCTACAATACAATAAATTGTGAATGTGTAAACACGCCGATCACGTCACCAAGCTGCGACGACAATGATTGCACAACAACAGATAGTTACGATACAACAGTATGCGAATGTGTAAATACACCGATCACCGCCCCAAGCTGCGACGACAATGATTGCACAACAGCAGATAGCTATGATACCACAAACTGCGAATGTGTAAACACACC
>ENA-ORXT01000778-ORXT01000778.1-marine-metagenome-genome-assembly--contig:-NODE-778-length-47747-cov-13.454395_pt1 | contig 47747 bp, 28 predicted proteins | sample MGYA00237868_ERZ511482 | MGnify/ENA metagenome assembly ERZ511482
GACAACCCTCGCGAGCTGGGCCATGACCTGATCAATGCGCAGCAGGCACGTCGCGCACTGGATTATCTCGTCGGCTTTAATCTCTCGCCATTGTTGTGGCGCAAGATCCGTCGTGGTTTATCGGCTGGCCGCGTGCAGTCTCCTGCCCTGCGTATGATCTGCGAACGCGAAAACGAAATCGAGGCATTCATCCCGCAGGAATACTGGAGCATTCTGGCTGAACTTGAAAAAGAGAAGCAGCCGTTTACCGCTCGTTTGTCTTTATTAAATGGCGACAAGGTCAAGCAGTTCACCGTCAATAACGGTGAGCAGGCCAATTCAACCCGCGACATGTTAATGGGGCACGCTGGCGGCACGCTTACCGCCGTCAAGGTCGAGAAAAAACAACGCAAGCGAAACCCGACTGCTCCGTTCACCACCTCTACATTGCAGCAGGAGGCGTCGCGAAAGTTAGGCTTTGGTGCGCAACGCACGATGAGAACGGCACAGAAGCTCTACGAAGGTATTGACGTGGGTGAAGGTCAGGCGGGCCTGATCACCTACATGAGAACAGATTCGATTACGCTATCTCAGGATTGTCTGGATGAATTGCGCGAACTGATTCCTCAGCGTTTTGGCAAGGACTACCTGCCACCTGAGATCAACACTTACAAGAACAAATCCAAGAATGCGCAGGAGGCTCACGAAGCCATCCGACCGACATCGGTAATGCGCGCACCTGACGAGATCAAGAAATTTCTCGAAGAAGACCAGTACAAGTTGTACAACCTGATCTGGAAACGTACCGTTGCCAGTCAGATGATCTTCGCCACGATAGATCAGGTAGCCGTGGACTTTGCGTGCGGCGATGGCAATCAGTTTCGGGCAACCGGATCTACCGTTAACTTCCCGGGCTTCATGACGGTCTACCGCGAAGATGAAGACGACAAGAAAAAAGCAGACGACGATGAAAAGGTATTGCCTGAGCTGAAGGAAGGTGATCAGGTGCCACTTCAGGATATCAAGCTGACGCAGCACTTTACGGAACCTCCGCCACGCTTCTCGGAAGCGAGCCTGGTTAAAACGCTGGAAGAATATGGCATTGGCCGTCCTTCAACCTATGCTTCCATCATTTCCACTTTGCAGTCACGCGAGTACGTGGAAATTGAAAGCCGACGCTTCTTCCCGACCGATACGGGTCGCGTGGTTGCTACATTCCTGGCCAAGCATTTTGACAAATACGTGGATTACGATTTCACGGCGAATCTTGAAGATGAACTTGATGCTGTATCGCGTGGGGAAAAGGAATGGGTGCCGTTGCTGGCCGATTTCTGGAAACCGTTCAAGGAACAGGTAGACGACAAGCTGGAAAACGTCTCTAAGGATGAGGCCATTCAGGCACGTGAGCTGGGCATTCATGAAGAGTCCGGCAAGCCGATTACGGTACGCATCGGTCAATACGGTGCCTTCGTGCAGATCGGTACGCGCGATGACGAAGACAAACCCAAGTTCGCCGGTTTAAGACCCGGCCAGCGTATGAACACCATTACTCTCGAAGAGGCGCTACAGCTATTCACTCTGCCCAGAGCCCTGGGTGAAACCGCTGAGGGTGAGAAGATTACTGCCAACATCGGGCGCTTTGGTCCGTACATCAAGTACGACGCCAAGTTCGTATCGCTGAAAGAGGATGATCCGTACACGGTGACGCTGGAACGCGCACTTGAGATCGTTGCCGAAAAGAAAATCATTGATGCCAACAAACTGGTAAAGGCTTTTGAAGGCACCGATGTACAGATTCTCAACGGTCGTTGGGGTGCCTACATCACTGACGGCAACAAGAACGCCAAGATCCCCAAGGAGTTGAAGGAAACACCGGCAGCGATTGATCTTGAAACCTGTTTGAAGTTGCTGGAAGAGGCGCCTGAGCGCAAGGGTCGCGGCAAGAAGAAGGCCGTCGCCAAAAAAGCTGAGGCTGATGCCAAGAAAAAGGCTACGGCCAAGAAAAAGACCAAGAAGAAAAAATCCAAGAAGAAAAGTGCGGCCAGTAAGAAAGCAGCGGCGAAAAAACGAGCGGCTGCCAAGAAAAAGGCAGCAGCTGTTAAAGAGGACTGATTGAACACGGATTTTACTGCCGTTAAGGCGGCACTTGCCTCTGATGGTGTGATTGCCTACCCTACCGAAGCCGTATTCGGTCTGGGTTGTGATCCTTTCAGCGATGTTGCGCTGAATCGCATTCTGGCTATGAAGGGGCGTGAAGCACACAAGGGCTTTATTCTCATCGCAGCGAGTCAGGCGCAGCTGACGCCTTATCTGGCGCCCTTGTCGTTGCAGTGGCAAGCTCAACTGGAGGCGGCTTGGCCCGGGCCTGTTACCTTTGTTTTACCTGCCTCCTCCGCCGCCTCAGAGTTATTGACGGGCGGGCGCGATACGTTAGCGGTCAGGGTCAGTGCTCATCCACAGGTTATTGAGCTTTGCACAGCAGTAGGCCATGCTCTGGTATCAACCAGCGCCAACCGTTCTGGCAGCCAGGCTTTACGCAGTAGCATCGAGGTAAGGCAGGAATTTGGGAGTAGTATTGACGTCGTTGTGGACGGCGATGTGGGCACACTCGACGCCCCTACCCGTATCATTGATATCCGAACCGGTCAGCAGCTACGCTGAGATGCTTGTCTGACCCATCTGCCCTCGCTGCGCGAAAAAGCTTTGCCATGACCGATCGATACAGTTTTCTGGATGATTACAGCGAAGGCTGCCATCCGCGCATTCTCGAGGCGATGGCCAGTTCGAATCTTGTGCAGCAAACGGCTTATGGTAATGATGAGTACTCCACCAGTGCTCATCAGTTGATTCAACAGCAGCTGGGGAGCACTGACATACCCGTCTACTTTGTTGCCGGCGGCACTCTGGCCAACATCATCATCATGGCCAGTGCCTTACGATCACACGAGGCTGTCATCGCCTCCCACATTGGTCATATTGTGGTGCGTGAAACAGGTGCCATTGAGGCAACGGGGCACAAGATCATTACGGTGCCCACAACCGATGGCAAACTCACGCCCGGCAAGGTCATGTCAACGCTAGCCAGCAATTCGCATTTCCCGCACATGGCCCGTCCACGGCTGGTGTATATCTCCAATGCAACGGAGGTTGGCACGGTGTACACAAAGGCTGAAGTACAGGCGCTGTCGGCAGTCTGCAAAGATAACCATCTGTTACTGATGATGGATGGTGCAAGACTGGGCACCGCACTAGCGGCGCAAAAGAGCGACATGAGCTTGCAGGACGTTGCCGAACTGACAGACATATTCTGGATAGGTGGTACCAAGGCCGGTGCTCTGATGGGCGAGGCTATCGTTATTCCCAATCCACAGTTAGCGGTGGATTTTGCATTCCATATAAAACAACGGGGGGCTTTGCTGGCCAAGGGGCGTTTGCTAGGCATCCAGTTCCAGACGCTGTTTTCAGATGATCTGTTCATGAGCTTGTCTCGAGCCGCTAATCAGACTGCCCAGACCTTGTCAGCAGCCTTTGTTGCAGCCGGGTATGAACTGGCGGCAGAAACCGAGAGCAATCAGATCTTTCCGGTGCTGCCCAATGCCCTTATAGATGAGCTGAAAAAATCGTTTGATTTCTACGTCTGGGAACCTGTGGATGCCGAGAATTCAGTAGTACGGCTGGTGACGTCATGGGCCACGGACGATACTCAGGTTCAGCGCTTTATTACGGCGCTCAAGTAGTAGAATCGAACGGATAGTTGACCTTTACCCACATAGAATTTTCCATGACCACTAACGACAACACTGAATCCAACGTAGACAGTGACGCTGTCTATCGCTTTCTGACAGGCTTTCATAACAGCTTCTGCAAGCAGCTCGAAGCACTCGACGGTCAGGCAACGTTTGTGGATGACGCCTGGAAACGCGAGGAAGGCGGAGGTGGCCTGACACGTATCATGACCAACGGTGCTCTGTTTGAAAAAGCAGGCGTTGGTTTTTCTAAAGTGAGTGGTACCCAGTTGCCCCCTTCCGCATCGGCTCACCGGCCTGAACTTGCCGGACGTGGCTGGGAGGCCATGGGAGTGTCACTGGTGTTGCATCCGTTGAATCCGTTCGTGCCAACCATGCATGCCAACATTCGCTTCTTCCGCGCCAACAAGGAAGGTGAAGCCCCTGTCTGGTGGTTCGGTGGTGGATTCGATCTCACACCTTACTATGGCTTCGAAGAGGACTGCATACACTGGCACCAGAGTGCTAAAGAGGCGGTAGATCCCTTCGGTGCCGGGCTGCACGACAAGTTCAAGACATGGTGCGATGACTATTTCTACCTGAAACATCGCAACGAAGCTCGAGGTATTGGTGGGCTGTTTTACGATGATTTCAACGGCGATGGGTTTGAGCATGCGTTTGGTCTGATGCAATCCGTGGCCAACCATATCTATACAGGCTATGCCCCAATCGCCGAGCGGCGCCGTGACATACCCTACACACAAGACCAACGCGATTTCCAGTTATACCGTCGTGGTCGTTACGTGGAATTCAATCTGGTATTTGATCGCGGTACGTTGTTTGGTTTGCAATCCGGTGGCCGTACCGAGTCCATACTCATGTCACTGCCACCACACGTCAGCTGGCACTATAACTTCAAGCCGGAACCCGGCTCACCCGAAGATGATCTCACCGCAAAATTTCTACCGGCGCAGGACTGGTTGAACAGGGCATGAAAATGCTGTTCCGCCTGTTCTGGCTGATATTCTCTCAATCTCGTCGTAGTCGCTGCAGTATTCTGGGACCGGTAGACACCACATTGCGTGTTTACCCCAATGATCTGGATATTTTCATGCACGTTAACAACGGCGTGTATCTGACCTATGCGGATCTGGGCAGAACCGACATGATGTTGCGCTCGGATGTGTTTAGCCTGATTCGGGAAAAAGGCTGGTATCCAGTCGTGGCTGCAGAGACCATCACGTTCAAGAAATCCTTGAAACTCGGACAACGCTTTACGATGACTACTCGCATTCTGGGTTGGGATGACAAAGCCATCTATATGGAACAGGTATTCACAAGGTCGGGGACGTTTGTAGCTCGGGCACTTATCGACGCACGCTTTCTGTCACGGGCCGGTGGAAAAGTGGGCACTGCCGAGCTGTATGAACGGGTAGGCATGAGCGGCGAATCCCCTGCACTACCCGCCTCGTTGAAGCTGTGGATAGAGTCTAACAAGGCGGCTAACCTCGGTTCACCAGCAACGCCCCAACCACCACTAGAGCCAGCCCCGCCACTCGGGTAACAGACAGATTTCTTACTGGTAGTCCAAACGCTCCGATGTGGTCGGCTATGGCCGCACCCATGAGTTGGCCAGCCACCAGACACACAAAGAAAAACGCCGCACCCAGCACCGGGGCCAAATAGGCACCACCTGCCACAATGGCAACGCCAGTCAATCCACCGAGCACTGACCACCAGGGCAACGTTGCCAGCACTGATGGACGGAAGGTGCCCGCCGAGAACGGCAATAGCAAAGCCATGCCGCACACAGTAATGATGACTGAATACAATGAAGCGTGAATAGGCGAACCCAGAATACGGGCAACCGCAGAATTGATAACCGGCTGCTGCGCGAAAACCATTCCTATCACTACGGCCATACTCATTGCTAACCAGGGCATATCGTTTTCATCGCAGAGGGGTTGAGAATGCGCAGACCATAACATGCAGCACTTAGTAAACAGGCAACTCCAAACCCGAGAACAATCTCTGTCGTTCGCCTGTTGAGCTGGCTGCCAACGCACCGTCAATAAGATCCACCTTCAGATGCGGCGCAAAGCTTTCTATGAAGTCGTACATGAACGGTCTTAGCTCGCGGTGCTGGCGCATGCCTATGTGTGTCGTGCTGCTTTCAAACAGATGGGCAGCATCGAGTAACAACAGATCGGTGTCGTGCTCTTGCTCATACGCCATGCGAGCGATGATGCCAACGCCCAGACCTGAACGCACGTAGGTCTTAATGACGTCTGTATCGGCGGCGGTCAAAACCACGTCAGGCTCTAACCCACGAGCGCGAAAAGCCTTGTCCAGTTGAGATTGCCCGGTAAAGCCAAACACATAGGTGATTATCGGGAAGCTTGCGAGCGCCTCCAGTGTCAGGCTACCTAACTGGGCAACTTTGAACAGCGCGTGATCTGGTTTCACCACAACAGCTCTGTTCCAGTGTGAGCATGGCAGCATCACAAGGTTTTCGTAATGATGGAGACCTTCAGTGGCGATCACGAAATCCACTTCACCCGCATCCACCATGGCAGCCATCTGCTGGGGTGTTCCCTGATGCAGGTGTATATTGACCCGGGGGTAACGCTCACCAAACGCTTCTATGATGGAGGGCAGCACATAACGCGCTTGTGTGTGCGTGGTTGCCAGCCTTAGCTCGCCGCTGTTGGGGTCGGCATGCTGGCGGCCCAGGTTACGGATATCCTCCGTGCCTGCCAGTATCTTTTCAGCGGCCGGAATGATGTCCTTGCCAGCCGCGGTTATGGCAATTATCTGCCTGCCACTACGCTCGAAAAGCTGTACTCCCAGCTCGTCCTCAAGCTGTTTGATCTGCTTGCTGACACCGGGCTGTGAGGTATGCAGTGACGCTGCAGTTTCCGATACATTCAAGTTGTTGCGCACCATCGCAACGATGCATCGTAACTGCTGAAGTTTCACGCAATCGTATCGGAGTCGACACCCAGACGTTCATGCATCAACGGGCTTGTGGTGGTGTATTGCAAATTCACTTTTGCGTCGGGATCAAACGATTGCTTTATAGCAAAGGCTGCCAGCGCCGCCTCATGAAAGCCGCTGAGAATCAGTTTTTTCTTGTTCTTGTAGGTATTGATATCACCGATGGCATAGATGCCCGGTACCGATGTCTCGAACGTTGCAAGGTCGATAGTGATCAGCTTTCTCTCAAGTTCAAGTTCCCAGTTTTCAATAGGACCGAGTTTTGGCGACAAGCCAAAGAACACCAGAAGATCATCAACCGGTACGGACACTTGCGTTTTGTCTTCATCGCGCAACGTGAATGACAAACTGCTCAACTTGTCGTTGGTCTCTTCAAATGAATTCAGTGTTCCCATCAAGACGTTCGCACCACCCGCATCTGCCAGGGCGTATAGCTTCTGCACCGATGATTCTGCGGCGCGAAACCGTTCGGTTCGATTCACAAGCGTCAGACTTTTTGCGGCAGGTGCCAGCTGCAGCGCCCAGTCCAGAGCCGAGTCACCACCACCGAGCAAGACAATATTCTTGCCGGCATGTCGGGCAGGATCCCGCACGCGATAGAACAGCTGGGTGTCTTCGAATTTCTCTATACCGGGTACGCGGGCCCTGACTGGTGTAAACGACCCTGCGCCTGCCGCAACGATGACCGCTCGACACTCGAAGCTTGTACCGATTGATGTCTCTATGTAGAAGTCGTGCTCACCCCGTTTCTGCAGCGTATCAACCGTCTGATCAAGATACATACCGGGTGAGAACGGCGCTATCTGCTTTTCCAGATTGTCGATCAATTGCTGACCGGTGCATTCGGGTACTGCAGGAATGTCGAAGATAGGCTTGTCGGGATACAGCTCGGTACATTGCCCGCCGGTTTGTGGCAACGCATCGATAACGCAGGCAGTGAGTCCCTGCAGACCCAGTTCGAATACCTGAAACAGACCCACAGGCCCAGCTCCAATGATGACAACGTCTGTCTTGATACTCATGCTGCCCCCGGGCGCGTGTTGTCTGGTTAAGCCTTATTGTACGTAATAACGAAAACCCAGACCAAATGTCATCTCATCAATGAAGTCGAAACCCGCGTAAGCCTCACCGCCACGGGTAGGCAAGGTAAGCCCGCCACCGAAACCCAGCTCGTTACTGGAATCGCTGTTGCCAAAATCCACGTTCAGGCGATGATAACCAACGTTGCCGTACCAGCCCACACCGTTTGCCGAAATCGGTTCAGCACCACTAACGAGCACTTCGAAAGTCAGGTTACTGACATCGCCCTGCCCTGCGCCTACTTTGTAGTCAGCCATGTGAAAACTGGCTTTACCGGCAATGTCCATAGTCTGGCTGATACGCTGATTGGACAGGTAATACAGAATACCCAGGCCAAACGGCGTGCCGTCGGCTTCACCGAATTCGCTGACACCGACATCACCAATGACGACGATCTCTGGTGTCAATCGATAGTTAACCCGGGCACCGATAATCTGGTAATCCACCACACCCAGATCACCTACAATCACGCCGAGCTCAACTGACAAGTTGGGCTGATTACCGGGATTGGCAGAACGGCCGTTAATCAAACCCAGGTACTCAGCGTTAGCCAATGGCGCTGCCATGAGCAGTGAAACAGCAAGGGCGATAATTCTATTTTTCATGATTCTCAATTCTGTGCGCTGTCGGAGTCATTAATTTGGACCTGCCCCGCCAGTATAAAGGGCCTGCGGAGGTCTGTGCGTTAGAAATCTGACGGTATGTAGTAACCCGAAAATGCCTTTCGTCTAGGAGCCTGTCCGAGAATAACGATCGAGGCGAGAGTGTGAGATTTTGAGTCAGATTTTCGTGTCAATTGAGGTGAATAGTTGTTCTATTCGCCGAAATTTACGCGGAAATATGGCCAAAAGATCGCGCTGTCGGCCGATCAGATTATTCTCGGACAGGCTCCTAGTTGAACACCTGCTCGCGAGTCGCCAGAAATTCAACATCCGGCCAGCGTTCCCGAGACATCTGCAGGTTAACCCGCGTAGGCGCAAGATAGACCAGCTCACCGGCATGATCGTGCGACAGGTTCATGTCGAGCTTGCGCGTGAAATCGGTGAGCATCTTTTCATCATCACAACGTATCCAGCGAGCTTGTTGCACTCCAACTGTCTCAAACTGACACTCCACTTTGTATTCGTCGCGCAGCCGTTGTGCCACCACCTCAAATTGCAGCACACCGACTGCGCCCAGAATAAGATCGTTGCTGACAATCGGTTTGAACAGCTGTGTTGCACCTTCCTCACACAACTGACTCAGGCCTTTTTGCAGAGCTTTCATCTTCAGCGGATCTTTAAGCACAGCACGCCTGAATAGCTCGGGCGCAAAGTTGGGGATACCGGTAAAAGCCAACTCCTCCCCCACCGTAAATGTATCGCCTATACGGATAGTGCCGTGATTATGCAGACCGATGATGTCGCCACTGAATGCCTCCTCCACATGGCCACGATCTGCCGCCATGAAGGTTAGCGCATCGTTGAGCCGGACTTCCTTGCCCAGACGAATATGCCGCACTTTCATACCCTTGCTGAATGTGCCCGAACAGATCCGCACAAACGCTACACGGTCACGATGCTGCGGATCCATGTTCGCCTGAATCTTGAAGGCAAAGCCGGTGAATTTCTCTTCACTGGGCAAAACTTCCCGCGTTGTGGTGTTGCGCGGCTGAGGGCCCGGTGCGTATTTGACAAAATCGTCGAGAAGCTCGGCGACGCCAAAATTGTTGATCGCTGAACCGAAGTACACCGGCGTCAGCTCACCGGCCAGATAGGCCTCTCGATCAAATTCATGACAGGCACCTTGCACCAGCTCTATTTCTTCGCGCAGTTCAGAGGCCATGTCACCCAGTATTTCATCCAGCTTGGGGTTATCGAGCCCTTCTACCACTTCACCTTCCTGAACCTTGCCACCGTGCGTGGGGGAATAGAAATGAACCTTGCCGGTATGCAAGTGATAGACACCCTTGAAACGCTTACCCATGCCGATTGGCCAGGTGATGGGTGCGCAGCGAATGTTCAGCATCTCCTCCACTTCGTCCATCAGCTCGATAGGATCACGACCCTCCCGGTCCATCTTGTTGATGAAGGTCATGACAGGCGTTGTTCTGAGCCGGCAGACATCCATCAGTTTTTCGGTGCGCCCCTCTACACCCTTGGCCACATCGATAACCATCAGCGCAGAATCCACCGCCGTCAGCGTGCGATAGGTATCTTCCGAGAAATCCTCGTGGCCCGGTGTATCGAGCAGGTTTACGATGTGATCGCCGTAAGGAAACTGCATGACAGATGACGTTACAGAGATGCCACGCTCTTGCTCCATCGCCATCCAGTCTGAGGTTGCATGGCGCGCAGCCTTGCGTCCCTTGACGGTTCCGGCAAGCTGGATGGCACCGCCGAACAACAGCAACTTTTCAGTCAGGGTTGTCTTGCCAGCATCCGGGTGAGAGATGATGGCAAACGTACGCCGCTTGTTGATTTGGGTTAGAAAATTATTGTCTGACAAAACCTGTGTCCTCATGACATGTGCACACTCGAGAAAGCACACATCGGGATACCCCATTCAAATCAGCAGGTCGCTGTTGGGGAAAAGCGTATTTTAACGCTGATTGGCTCAGCATTACCAAGAAATCGGGCTACTCGTGGTCAAGCTTCGCTAATGCCGGCCGAAGTCTTTCATGCTGCTCGCCAGACTGCGCGCCATCACCAGTGCGTCCTCACGACCCTTGTGGGAATCGTAGTAGTTCTTGCGAAGACCAATCTCGTTAAACCCTGATTGCTCATACAGCGCTATAGCTCGTGGGTTCGAGGGACGTACTTCGAGAAACATCATCTGTGCGCGGCGGGCGATGGCCTGTTGAACCAGATGTTCCAGCAACACGCGAGCGAATCCCTGACGTTGCCAGGGTCTGTCGATGCACAAGTTAAGGACGTGCGCCTCATCGGCACCAATCTGCATGATGCCATAGCCAATCAATTCATCGTCCAGCTTGACAAGCTGACAGACATAGTTGGCCTTGATGCAATCACGAAAAATAGCGTCACTCCACGAGAAATCATAGTTACGCCGTTCCACGGTACCTATTAGCGGCACATGCTTCACCCGCATGGGCTCGAAGGTGAGTTTCGCCTCACCGGGATTGCTGTTCATCGACCTGTTACAGAACGCGCTGCAGAGCCTGCAAAGATTGCCAGGCTTGACGTTTAAGCTGGTTGCGTTGCAGCAGAACATCGGGATGCGGGATACGCCACATCGGGCATGGCGGTGAGGCAAGTTGCACGCTGTCATGGGTTGCAGGCGCAAGATCATCACTCGCATCCCAGTTTTGCAATAGCACCAGCACCGCTTTGGTTTGAGGATTATACAGATCGGTCAGGCAGGGTTGTTCTAGCGAGCTCGGTTCGCTGTCCAGAGCACCTATTCTGAGTTTCTGACGCGTAATACTGATCGCACGCATCATCAGATCGAAGAGCCTGGCGGCGTCCCCCTCCAGCGGTTGTTGTACCGTATCAGGACCTGTTTCAACGATAACCAGCAAGGCGGCGTCCTCTGGACCAATAACGTGTCGCGTTCGACCGGATGAGAGGAAGGGCGCGAATGGCTGTTGAGGTAGCCAGAGCGAAAGCGCTTGCAGATCGGCAGGCGCAGAGCCTGACGGGCGTAACAGAGGCGATGCAACCGGCGCAGCGAGAACTTCGGGCGCGACAGGTTGCGAGCTTGATACCCAGGGCACCAGACCCATAGCTTCCAGACAATATTGCTGCCGTGCAGTGAAACTCATTTCAGCCTTGTTGCAGACGTGGCGCGCAAGCTATTCACTGGTTTTGCTGTTGCTTGTTGCGTTTACGCAGTAGTCGGAAAAGGTAATACACCGGTCCGGAAAGACCGTAAATGGACGCAGCAATCAATATCATTTTAGGCGGATCCACGGCGGTTACCACAAACAGCAACAGCAACGCCAGCAGCATGGCGAAAGGGACTTTCCTGTTCGTGCCCAGATCCTTGAAGCTGTAGTAGGTGAATGTGCTAACCATGGCTACACCGCTACACAGCGTCATCACGGCAGTGATTGCCACCAGATCGGCGCCGTTAATGCCCATCTCTGTCATGACCCAGACAAAGCTTGCCAGGATGGCTGCAGCGGACGGACACGCAAGACCCTGGAAGAAACGCTTGTCTGCAGTGCCCACTGCCACGTTGAATCGCGCCAGCCGCAGGCCGCAGCATGCGGTATAGACAAAGGCGATTACCCAGCCTAGCTGCCCGTATTGTGCAGCCGTCAGACTCGACAGAGACCAGGTGTACATCAGAAAAGCCGGCGCCATGCCGAACGAGATCATGTCGGCCATGCTGTCGTATTCAGCACCAAAGGCCGTTGTGGTATTGGTCATGCGTGCAACACGACCATCGAACCCGTCCAGCACCATCGCCACAATGATGGCGATTCCTGCAGAGCGAAAATCCCCGTTCTGGGCGGCGATGATGCTGTAAAAACCAGCAAACAGCGCGCTCGTGGTAAACAGATTGGGCAGCAGGTAGATGCCTCGCGATGGCCGTTTGGTCTCGCTGCCTGACTCAGCCATCATTCGTTTTCCTTTGTTTGATACCGCTATCTTACCGCTAGAGCAATGCTTGAGGCGAGCACGTGCAACATATCAGTCATTGCACGTGCTGCGTCTCTATCAGTGCACGGCCTACGGCTTGAGGCTCTTGTCGCCGCGCGCAACGCCCGTGGCGCCCGACCGTACAATCTCAATCACGTTGTCGCGCCCAACCGCATCCAGAAACGCATTCAGCTTGTGATCATCGCCAGTAAGCTCGATAACATAACTGGAATCGGTAACGTCCAGAATGCTGCCACGGAATATATCTGTCAGGCGTTTCAGTTCTTCTCGTCCCTGCTCCACCGCACGCACTTTTGCGAGCATGATTTCACGCTCGATAAACTGCACCTCGGTCAGATCGGTCAGCCTGACGACATCAACCAGTTTGTTCAGCTGCTTGATGATCTGCTCCACAACCCTTTCAGTGCCAATCGTGACGATCGTCATTCTGGACAAGGTGGGATCGTGTGTCGCTGCCACGGTCAGCGACTCGATGTTGTAACCACGTGCGCTGAACAGTCCAGCAACACGCGACAATGCACCGGATTCGTTTTCCATCAATACGGAAATGACATGCCTACGCATCAGGCAAGCTCCCTGGCAGGGTTAAGGCGCATTTCATGATGACCTTTTCCAGCCTCAATCATGGGATACACGTTCTCTTTCTGATCGGTCTGGAAGTCCATGAACACCAGTCGATCCTTGAGAGCGAAAGCTTCTTCCATGGCCGCATCAACATCGGCAGGGTTATCGATACGCATACCGACATGCCCATAGCTTTCTGCCAGCTTGACGAAGTCAGGTAACGCATCCATGTAGGAATGCGAGTAGCGCTTATCGTAGTTGAATTCCTGCCACTGCCGCACCATGCCCATGTAGCGGTTGTTCAGGTTGATGATCTTGATGGGCGTGCCGTATTGAAGACAGGTGGAAAGCTCCTGAATACACATCTGGATACTGGCCTCGCCAGTAACACAGGCAACGGTCTCCTCAGGAAACGCCAGCTGCACGCCTATGGCTGCCGGCAAGCCGAAACCCATCGTGCCCAGTCCGCCTGAATTAATCCAGCGGCGCGGCTTGTCGAATCCATAAAACTGTGCAGCCCACATCTGGTGCTGACCGACATCAGAGGTGACGTACGCATCGCCCTTGGTTGTGCGCCATAGCGACTCGACGACCGACTGCGGTTTGATGAGCTCGGACGACTTTTCATAAGCCAGGCAATTACCGCTCGCCCAATCCTTGATGATCGCCCACCACTGTGCAATGTCTGCAGGATCGGCTCGCTTGTCGGTGTCCTTGATGAGCGTGATCATGGCCTCAAGCACATGACTGACATTGCCCACGATCGGCACGTCTACCGTGACGTTTTTGGAAATGGACGCCGGGTCGACATCTATATGGACGATCTTGGCATGAGGACAGAAGCTTTCAATCTCACCGGTCACCCGATCGTCGAATCGTGCACCAATGGCAATCAGCACATCGCAGTCGTGCATCGCCATGTTGGCTTCGTAGGTACCGTGCATACCCAACATGCCCAGATTCTGCTTATTGGATGCCGGAAAAGCGCCTAGCCCCATGAGTGTCTGTGTAATGGGATAACCCAGTAGCTCAGTAAATTGGGTGAGCTGTGCTGCTGCATTGCCAAGCACCACACCACCACCAGAGTAGATCATGGGCTTCTTGGCGGACAGGATCAGATCGACAGCCTTGCGGATCTGGCCGGGATGACCTTGCTCTGCCGGACTGTAGGAACGCATGTTGACCGACTTGGGATACTCAAACGGTACCTTCACGCCAGGCGTTGTGAAATCCTTGGGAATATCCACAACGACAGGACCGGGTCGGCCCGTGGTAGCCACATGGAATGCTTTCTTGATGGTTTCCGCAAAGTTCTCCAGCGAGTCCACCAGAAAGTTGTGCTTGACGCACGGACGCGTGATGCCTATGCAGTCCACTTCCTGAAAAGCGTCACTACCGATAAAGCGGCTTTGCACCTGACCCGACAGGATAACCATGGGTATGGAATCCATGAATGCCGTGGCAATGCCGGTTACAGCGTTGGTGGCACCCGGACCCGAGGTAACCAGCACCACACCAGGCTTGCCGGTGGCTCGTGCGTAGCCGTCGGCCGCATGCGTTGCACCCTGCTCATGGCGCACCAGAATGTGCTTCACCGAATTCTGCTCGTACAGCGCATCGTAAATATGCAGTACCGCACCGCCGGGGTACCCGAAAAGAAACTCCACACCCTCTTCCTTAAGAGCCTGGATCAGAACTTCACCACCCGATAATTCCACCGTAATATCCTCAATTAAAATTTGGGACGCCGTCGCCAAAGCCAGCCTGGCAGTATTGGCCAGTGCCAAGGCACGCATCAGAAAGCATCATGAAATCGTTGCAGAGGTGGCCGGCAAATGAAACGCTCTTGTCGCAGGTAGGCAGTGGTGGGTGTGACCGCCTGAAAAAACACCGCGACGGGTAAATCGGGTGCGAGACTTGAGTTGATTGCCGGGCCGGATTGTGTCGAACCCCTTACCCCTCCGAGTATAGCGCCTTGATTGCCCTAACGGGAGGCCCGAATGCGCTGTTTTGAGGCGTAAAACAGTGCTCGTGGTAGATTGGCACGAACCAAGCAGCGTGGTACTGGTCTATCCAGCAACTACTGAGCTTGACGCCGGTTACACTTCCGGATGTCGCCCTACAACTTAAGGCTAATACCGCATTCCTTGCCGATCGTGCACCTTGTAACCGCTAAAAGCACTGTTAAACGCCTGTACAACGAGGTGGAGGCGCACTGTGCGTATCGCTAGCAGCAGCAGAAACCGAGTGCTTGCATGGCTACTTGGCATCCTGATTGCCGCCAGCACCTGTGCTGTTGTGGCACAACAGAATTTACCGAGTATGGGGGAGCCAGCCGACAACGCACTGTCTCCCAACGAAGAGCGCGATCTGGGCGCACAATTCATGCGTCAGATTCGCAGCCAGCTACCTCTGGTGCGTGATGTACAGCTGACCGAATACATCGACAGTCTGGGTGCACGGCTTGTATCAGCCGTGGGCCGCAACGATATTCAGAACTTCACTTTTTTCATCATCAACGACCCGCAGATCAATGCCTTTGCCATACCCGGCGGATATGTGGGTATTAACTCAGGGCTGATCGCAGCCATGAATCAGGAGGAACAGCTGGCCAGCGTAGTGGCTCATGAGGTGGCGCATGTTACTCAGCGCCACCATGCACGCGCATTCGCTACGGGCAACAAGGCAACGCTCAGCACAGCAGCTGCGGTATTGGCAGCCATAATCATTGGCCAGGCCAGCCCTCAGGCCGGTCAGGCAGCACTCGCAGCAGGCCTTGCCGCCAGTCAGCAATCAGCCATCAACTTCACGCGTGGCAATGAGGTGGAAGCTGATCGTATCGGCATAGAGATTCTGGCCAATGCTCAGTACGATCCACGCGCCATGGCGGAATCATTCGCTATTCTGCGTCGTCAGAATGCGCTCAACACCTCAGTCGGCCAGCTGGAATATCTACGCACACACCCACTGGATAACAACAGAATTGCTGAAGCCGCAGACCGGGCCAGTAGCAAACCCCAGAAGCCACGAGTCAACAACGTCGATTACTCACTGTTCCGGGCGCGCCTGGCCGTCTTGACTTCTACCGACAGCGGACAGCTCAAACGTGTGTACCTGGCCAAGCACAGCGAGTCACCCACACCGGGTAGTGCGTACGCTTTGGCACTGACTTACCAGCGAGCCAATCAGATTACCGAGGCTAAGCAGTATCTGGCAGATCTGGACACACGGGTCTCTGCGCATCCGATGGTGGAACTATTAAGGGCAGACATTGCCAGCCTCAACGATGAACGTAGCGACGACGCCATACTCGGCGCGTTATCCGAGCTCTACCCGGACCGCTATTCCATCGTTGAGAAACGACTCGATCAGCTGATTCGAGACAGACGTCTGCCGGAGGCTGCCACCGTAGCGAAGCGGTATTTGCGAGACAGCATCAGAACCAATCCATTTGCCTGGGTTCAACTGGCGAGCGTGCAGGAGCGCCTGAATGATCAAGCCAGTAGTCATGAATCGCTGGCCCGATACTTTATTGCCATAAACGAACCGGGGCGTGCTACCAGCCAGTTGGAGCTCGCGTTGCGTGATGTCTCTCCAGAGTCGCAAGACAAGCTGCGTCTTGAGGCCAGCCTGAAAGAGCTGCGCAACAGGGCGGGTGACAAGCGCTGATGTCAGACCTGCACTGCCCCGCCAGAACGACGGAACAGTACCAAGCTACTTGAACAAAAGGCCTGCTCAACAAAACGTGTTCAGGACAATACAGGTCCTGCGTCGACCAGGCCAAGCCCGCTGTCGGTATCGGTATACTGCACAAAGTTCTCGATGAACAGTGTAGCCAGTTTTTCAGCGCCTTCCTGCCACTCAGCTGCATCGTTATACGTGCTGCGTGGATCGAGTAACTGAGCATCAACGCCCGGTAGCTCTGTGGGTATGCGCAGATTAAACACAGGCACGATGGCGGTGTCGCTGTCTTCGATAGAGCCATCCAGGATCGCATCAATGATTGCGCGAGTGGCCTTGATGGAAATTCGCTTGCCCGAACCATTCCAGCCCGTGTTGACCAGATAGGCTTGGGAGCCTGCAGCAATCATTCGCTTGCTCAGTTCATCCGCATATTTCGTGGGATGCAAACTCAGAAATGCCTTGCCAAAGCATGCAGAAAAAGTGGGCTGCGCTGTAGAAACACCGAGCTCGGTACCTGCCATCTTGGCGGTAAAACCTGAAAGAAAATGATACCGAGTCTGTTCCGGTGTCAACACAGATACCGCAGGCAGAACACCAAAGGCGTCTGCTGTCAGGAAGATAACCTTCTTGGCGTGCCCGGCTTTGGACACGGGCTTGGCAATGTTTTCAATATGGTGAATCGGGTATGACACACGCGCGTTTTCTGTCTTGGCGGCATCGTCATAATCCACTGATCCATCATCACGCACTACAACGTTTTCGAGTAAAGCATCACGTCGTATGGCACCGTGAATATCGGGCTCGGCTTCAGCGCTGAGTCGGATAGTCTTGGCGTAGCAACCGCCTTCGTAGTTGAATACACCATCGTCATCCCAACCATGTTCGTCGTCACCAATAAGACGACGCTTTGGATCGGTCGACAGTGTCGTTTTGCCGGTTCCCGACAGGCCGAAGAACACCGCTGTATCACCTGCTTCACCAACGTTGGCAGAGCAGTGCATGGAAGCAATGCCTTTGAGCGGTAGCAGAAAGTTCATGTATGAGAACAGTCCCTTCTTCATTTCACCGCCATACCAGGTGCCGCCAATCAGCTGCATTTTTTCGGAGTAATTGAAGGCGACGAAATTCTCGGAATTCATACCGTGCTTTTGCCAGTTGCTGTTCACCACTGACGCACCGTTCATAACCACGAAATCAGGCTCAAAGCCAGCCAGCTCAGCCGCAGTGGGACGTATGAACATGTTGGTAACGAAATGAGCCTGCCAAGCAACTTCAGTGACAAATCGAACGCTCAACCGGCTGTCCTCGTTTGCACCGCAGAAAGCATCAACAACAAACAGACGCTTGCCCGTCAGGTGATTACCCACAAGCGCTTTAAGATCACCCCAAACCTGCTCGGATAAAGGCTTGTTGTCGTTCGCTCCCTGGTCTGCCCACCATAGAACATCTTTGGTAAAAGCGTCTTCCACGATGTACTTGTCTTTTGGACTGCGTCCGGTGAAGGCGCCCGTGTCTACAGCCACGGCTCCACTGGCTGTCAATATGCCTCTTTCGAGTGCCTGCAGATCACTGCGCATTTCCTCTTCGAACAGCTGCTCGTAGCCGGGGTTGTAAACAACCTCTTGAGTAGACAGGATTCCGTAAGGGGTCAGGTCAAGACCGGGTGTCAACGCACGGGCTGTTTGATTCATTAATCAATTGCTCCACAGGGGCAGTAGTAATCGCCAGAAAACGGTATGCGGCCCTTGAGCGGGCGCTTAGTGATACCTGTAACGGCTCCAAGACGTCGAACTATACTGTAGCGAGCATGGCTACAACACTGTCTAGACACACAAATATACAGAAAAAACAGTCACTTGAGCGGTTGTTACACAGCTTTTGTAGTTTAACTACGAGAATTTGGAGCCGGTAAATGTGCGCTAACGCATTGAACCAGAAGGGGCTCCGGTTCAGGTGGCTTGTCCACTACCTGTCCATAACCGGCAACGTAAACCGGTTGCAGAATAAATATCCGGTAATTTCAGTTCATGCCCGGATCTGTAATGCGCCACACGTAACAAGCGCACGTCTGCGGCCGGTAAATCTCAGTCTGGCCACCGCAAGCGCTAATAACAGCCACAACATAAAATCTGTACCCGACCCTTCGGGTGAGCCTATGGTACAGCCGGCACCGGACAATCCTGTCTCTATTAAACCTGATTGCAAGCTAACAGTTGGCGTGGCTAACGGGCCGGCCGTGGGGCTGGATACCGGGTCGGATGACGGGACAGTTGGCTCGGCAGGTACACTGGGCTCATCGTCCTGTACGACAACTGCAGGAGCACTACCATCGGCATTGTTGTCCTGAAAATCTGGAATATTATCGCTATCGACATCAGGGAAGCTATCAGGAGCAGTCACCAGATTGGCACCGTCCACCATACCGTCCTGATCAATATCCACCGTGCTGTCCACGACACCATCACCGTCGGCATCCGCCCCGCCTGCCTCGAGGATATCGTTAATGCCATCGGAGTCGCTATCCGACTCGCGAAAATCACGAACACCATCGCCATCTGTATCTGCAATGGCAAACTTCGGAACCCCTGAATCTGCAGCAGTTTCAGCCAGATCCGCATATCCGTTGCTACCGGTCAACACCTGACTATCAATACGCCCATCGTTATTGGCATCGACGAAATTCACATCAAACTCACCGCTGTTCGCTTCGCGTATATCGGCAATTCCGTCGTTGTCACTGTCAAGATCAAGGTAATCGGCAATGCCATCACCGTCGGTATCAACCGGGAATGCGGCATTGCTGCCTGCCTCGATCACATCGGGAATGGTGTCGTTGTCTGAGTCCATATCATCCAGATCGAGTACACCATCGCGGTCTGTGTCGACCATACCTTCTACATCATCTGTCAGAGTATCCTGATCTCTGTCACCAGACACAGGGTCACTGTCGGGCGCGCCATCGTTATTGGAATCCTGATCCAGATAATCAGGAGTACCGTCGTTATCTGTATCCGCAGGTAGTACGGGATTACTGCCAGCTTCAATATAATCGGGAATGCCGTCTGCATCTGAATCGGTGTCCAGATAGTCTGGTATGCCGTCGCCATCAGTATCAGCCGTCACACCTTCAAACGCATCAGGAATACCGTCATTATCGTTGTCGTTATCGCTGATATCAGGGCGCTCGTCACCGTCGGAATCGAGCAGTATTTCCAGTGAGTAGTCTTCCACTTCGCCATTGCCGGCCGCACCTTGATGATTTGCTGCGGTCAAGGGGTCAGTAGAGATCCTGAACCTTGCGTAACTGGTACCCGCAAATGCATTCGTGACGCCAGTCAGATCGGGCCATACGAGTTTGAATTTCTGATTGACCGTGCCGGCGGGTACCGTAGCGGAAGCAGCCTCATCAGCATCGAATTGCCTGTCACCGTCGAAATCTATCCAGCCGACGAGTGTGGCATCCGTATCACCGGGGTTAGTAGCAAACACGTTGGTGTCATAAGACTTGCTGTTCTGCACCAGTACCGGAAAAGCAAATACACCGCCCTCGTCGTCCACACCGTCGTTGTCATCGCCCATGGCGGTAATACCGGCTACTGACGCGTTGTCATCTGGCTCTTCAAAACCCAGAAAAGGACTGCCAGGAACAACGACATGGGTCGCTTGTCCGTAGCTTGCGGGAGCGTCTCCTGTATCGTCAGCCCATGAGGCCTGCACAAACAGCAAGGTACACGCGGTGGTGACCAGTGTTCTGTGGAATAGCGCGAGTCGCTGTGTGAATCCCGTACGTGCCATGTTATTTCGTCTCGCGTTGATGTGGTTTCTACACCCATAGCTTGAGACTAACAAAAGGTGCGTCGTTACAGGACTAACAACGCACCTCGTTACTGGAGTGCAACAAAGCGCGACTTGTACTATTGCAGTATCGTGAACTCGACGCGACGATTGGACGCCCGCCCGGCGGCATTCAGGTTACTGGTACGAGGCTTTGATTCTCCAAATGCCTGCGGCTTCAGACGCGAACCTGAAACGCCCTGATCAACAAGGAATCTTGCCACCGCTATTGCTCGACGTTTTGACAACTGAAGGTTGTCAGCGGCATTACCCAGATTGTCTGTGTGAGCTTCAACGGTGACTCGCACGCCGGGGTTGTCGCGCAACGTCTCGGCAACGGTACCCAGCACGACGAGTGCATCAACCGTTAGCGTGTCTGAGCCCGTTTCAAACTCTATGCCTTCCACGACGCCATCAAACAGAGGGCAGCCATCTGTTTTGACTGGCAGTCCCGGAGCCGTGTCAGGACAGAGATCTGCGACACCCAGAACACCGTCGTCATCTTCGTCAACCGGTGCGATTATCCTGGGTTCAACCACAGGTTCGATAATGGGTTCAGGTGCGGGTACGACAACAGGAGCCGGTTCTGGCGTCGGCGCTGGAGCAATGAGCACCGCAGGCTCAGGGGCTGGCTCTACAACCGTTTTGGGAGCCGCAGGGCGTGGACGTGAGCGGCGTGGCTCACCAAACCGATACACCACGCCCAGCTGGACGTATTTGGCATCGGTTTCGTGAGCCACCAGCTCCGCACGCAGCCCCACTCCATTGTCTAACCCATACTCAAGGCCTGCCCCGAGCAACAGGTGCAGGTCATTGACCCGACGGTAATCTACCACTTCGGCACTGTTGGCCATAGCCCCCAGACCCACGCGTCCATAAACCCCGAAACCTTCCCGACGCGAACGCTCGTAAGGCTCATTGAGCCCATAGACTATGCCGCTGATACCGCCAACGTTGTAGCTGATTGAGCCGGCAGGGTCCAGAGTCGCCTCGCCCAGCATCGCCAGATGACCTTCGACACTGAAGCGGTTATTGATGTCATAACCCACCGTGCCGGAAAGACCGGCGCTTTGCGAGTTGTCTACGGAGGTTCCGGCAACACCGTCAGTATCCGGATCCAACTGACTACCCAGCAGGCCTGCGCCCACATACACACGGTTTTCAAAATTGCGATCGCTGCGAGTGTCAATAACACCACAGCCCCCCAGAGCTGTGGCGCTGACAATAACGGCGAGTGCCGCAGTGCGGCGCGTTTGCGCTCGCCTGCGAAACCCTAGAAACATCACACTACCGGCAATCAGAAAGGCCAGCATCGGATCAGGCTTGGATGTCGAGCCAACCGGTCCAATACTACAACCCAGCCCCGTACCACCCAGGCCCGTCTCGATCACATCGCTCAGAGCCCTACCCTGATTGATATCGGGAACGCCATTCGCATCCGTATCCGGCAATGTCACCGGCGTACCCTGTGAAAGACCGTCCGTCGCGTCATCCAATGGTCCGACGAAACCGTTGCCATCAGCATCAGGATCGGCACTGTCCACGATACCGTCACCATCAGTATCAGCACCTGCTACGAAGTCGCTATCGAATCTGTCATCGATACTATCGTTGTCAAGATCACTGCCACCGGTTACATCGGCATCATTGACGTCGGGGATACCGTCGCCATCGCTGTCTGCCAGCATGTCGTTGAGGCGGTCGTTATTGGTATCAGCACCACCCGCTTCTACCAGATCGCTGATGCCGTCACCATCGCTGTCCAGATCAATGTGGTTTGGCACACCATCGCCATCGCTGTCAGTCAACGGAGCCAACTGGGCAGCAATGTTGTCGTCAAGCCCGTCACCGTTGGAGTCGATGAAGTTATCAACTCGGCCGTCGTTGTCCTGATCGTTACCGGTACCGAAGTTCTCCAGGATATCCGACAGGCTGTCCTGATCGCTGTCCAGATCGCGAATGTCTGCGATACGGTCGTGGTCTGTGTCCAGCAGTTGCAACGATAAACCTGACAATGAATCGTGCGCACCGTCCTTGTTGGCATCGGTGAAATTATCGATCCGGGCATTCAGGTCTGAGTCAGTAAAACCGGCTTCCTGCAGATCGAGCAGACCATCATTGTCAGAATCCAGATCCAGCATGTCGACAACACTGTCGCGGTCGGTGTCTACCGGCTGAGCACCCGCTTCTGCTGATACTCCATTGGCATCTACTGTTGCGGCTGACGCCAGACGGCCACTGCTGGAGACCATCTTGTATCCCGCTTCGAGAGCGTCGAACAGGCCATCATTGTCGCTATCCAGATCCAGGTAGTTGGCAATGGTGTCGCCGTCGGTGTCGTTAGCTGACTCAACCGAATCGAGCACACCGTCATTGTCACTGTCCCGGTCCAGCCGGTTGGGTACGCCATCACTATCTGCGTCACCAGAGCCTTCCACAACGTCAGTAATACCGTCGTTGTCGTCGTCCGGGTCCTGAGCATCAGCCAGGCCGTCGTTGTCATGATCGCCGGTCTGTGGTGGCTCTACAGGTTGTGGTGTAACCGTGCCGTCTCCCGTGTACTGTACTGAAGCATCCTGAAAATCGGGTGTACCGTCGCCGTTGGTGTCTACCGGGTTTTCCGTATCAGGACCTACCTCGATCAAATCAGCAACCTTGTCGTTGTCTGAATCCTGTTCGCGGTAATCTGCAGCACCGTCACCATCAGTATCGGTAGGCTTTGCGTAATTGCCACCGCTTTCGACCCGGTCTGAAATAGTGTCCGAGTCAGAATCCGCGTCGCGGTAGTCGCGAATGCCATCACCATCGGTGTCGAATCTTGGCAAAGCGCTCGCCTGCACAGAATCGTCAACGCCCTTGGTATCAGCATCTACAAAACCATCTATCCGGCCGTCGCCGTTGACATCAACGCCACCCGCCTCAACCAGGTCCGATATACCGTCGTTATCGCTATCCACATCCATGTAGTCTGGCGTGCCATCGTTATCAGTGTCAAACAGCGGCTCACTGATCACACCCGATTCCGGTGCACTTTCTATCCGATCCGGAATACCGTTAGCACCTACCGCTATACGGATATCAACAGCACCGATATTGACCGGGTCGAGTTCAGCTACAACCGCATCAGAAAGACGTGCTTCCAGAATGTCCAGAATACCGTCGTTGTCGCTGTCCAGGTCATTGCCGTCAGGCGTACCGTCACCGTCTGAATCACGTGAATTGGCATCCGGGAAACCGTCACCGTTCGCATCAATGATGCCTTCTTCGGAATCGAGGATTGTATCGTTGTCATCGTCCAGGTCATCCACGTTGGGGATGCCGTCATCGTCCCGGTCCGGATTGAGTCGGTGTGTTTCTCCACCGGTAGCAGGTTCATCATCACTGCCGTTACCACCGTTGTCGGCTACGGGTGGTTGAGTGACACCTTGTGCGGCCTCACGATCACCAATGCCGTCGCCATCACTGTCGGTTTCCCGGTAATCCGGAGCCCCGTCGTTGTCAGTGTCTCTGGGCTTGCTGCCGTTGCCACCGGACTCATCACGATCCGACAGAGTATCTCCATCAGAATCAAGATCACGAAAATCCATGACGCCATCGCCATCAGTGTCGAATAGAGGCAACGCTGAGGACTGGACAGTATCGTCGACGCCCTTGCCATCCTGATCGAAAAATCCATCAAGCCGACCGTCTGTGTCGTTGTCAACACCGCCCGCTTCAATGACATCAAAAATACCATCGTTGTCACTGTCGGTATCGCGGAAGTCCGGAATGCCATCGTGATCGGTGTCAGGCACCGGATATTTCAGCACGCCAGATCCTGCAAAGGTTTCGATAGTGTCTGCCAGTCCGTTGCTGCCAACACTGACACCGATGTCGATTGCACCGTTGGGGTTCTGATCCAGCGCCATGACCGCGTTACGATCGGTTCGCGCTTCCATGTTGTCCAGAATGCCGTCGTTGTCGCTATCGAGGTCTAAATAATCGGGAGCGCCATCGCCGTCGGTGTCTACAGAGTTGTTATCTGCAAAACCATCGCCGTCGTTGTCCACGCCACCTTCGAGTATGTCGGTGATACCGTCGTTGTCATCGTCCAGATCGTCCTGATTGCGAATGCCGTCACCGTCTGAATCGGGGCCTGCAGCAGCACGCGATTGCAATCCGGATACACTGATGTAGACATTACTGACATCGACAGCAAACGGGTTTACATCGTCAGCTATCGCAGGCGCGGAGAGTGTTCCAACGCTTAGACTGATAGCGATCGCCAAGGCACTACGGGTGGGCTTGAAACACAAACTTTGGAGGCTGGATAGCCTTCGAGTGCGAGTCATGATCATGTGATGTTCCGGCCGACAAGCGGCCCCTGTTAGTTATTACTTAATCACCGAACGTTCTTGCATTCCGGCATCTGCACGTAAGATAACAGGTTAAATGGTCGTTAAGCACGACCTTGATCACGACTCCAGAGACTATTTCACGAAATATTACGTATGGTTTTCACGCATAGGGAAATACTCATATTCACGTATTAAATGCCATTGTGGTAACTGCTGCCCAGAGTTGATATCCAGACTATGGCAGCACTCTTATTTCGATTCGACGGTTCCTTGCACGGTCCTCTTCTGTCACGTTCTGAACCAGAGGCAACAGCTCACCATAGCCTTCAGCCTTGAGCCGCGCGCCATCAATTCCTTTCGCTGTCAGGTGTTTTACAACGGCCTCTGCACGGTTTTGCGACAACAACAGATTGGATTCGGCGTCCCCCCTGTCGTCCGTATGCGCCATGACGGCAATTGTCACCGATACGTGTCCCTGCAGTGCCTTCACGACGGGTTGCAGCGCACGCTGCCCATCTGCGTTGAGCACAGCCGAGCCTTGTGGAAAACTCAGTCCCTCGACGACACCTGCCAAGTCGAGCCCTGGCGCCACACCCGGTACTGGTAATGGTCTGATGGCGGGACGTTGCACCTTGTTTTGTGTGGCAGGCTTTGCCGATGATTCTGGTTTTGCCGGCGACTCGGTAGTCACAGGCTTAGCTGCCTGCAAGCCCGGCTCTAAGCTGGTAGCCGAATCTCTGACGTTCCACTGCCCACTGGCGTTTTTTCTGCTCTGCTGGTAGCTGTCACGGTCTGGCTGGATCTGGCTGGCATCACTGACAGATATGACTCGCGCGGTGCCGACGCTACTGGCAACCAGCAAGTGTCCTGCATCAAGATCTGGCAACGTGACCAGATCTACCCGGCGATTACGACGACGCCCATCAGCACTACCGTTGCTATCCAGAGGTTGTGCCTCGCCAATACCCGCTGCCTGTAACTGCAACTCATTAACACCTCGACTCTGCAAATACTGCACAACCACTTCAGCGCGTCGTGAGGAGAGTCCCAGATTCATGTCGGCTGCACCCTCAGCATCGGTGTGGGCGCGTACTTGTACTCTCGATTCGGGGAAGGCCAGCAATGTTTCTGCAACATGGTCCAGCTGACCGCGAGCGCGTGGAGACAACCAGCGTGAACCGCTCTTGAAGGTAACGTCGTCAAGTACAGCATCGAATAATCCACATCCATACCGGTCAACCGTAACGTGACTACCGGTGTCGTTGCAGTTGTCTGCCACGTCCAGTACACCGTCCGCATCGCGGTCGTCGGCACGCATCGCCGGACGCCAACGATCCTCAACGGTTTTCAACACACCCCCTTCTCGGGGATGGCCAGAATAATACTGCTTGCTGGCATTGGATTGGCGGTTCGCCCGCTCATCGTTGCGCGCCAGCAGCGGATTATGCCGGGTGCTTGCACTGCCTGTCAGCGTTCTCCCATCTTTGGCCACGGTGGTGTGAGCAGCACCCAGTGCAGGCTCGGCTGCCTGGGCAATCATGCTTCCAATGCCGGAAGGTGATATGCCGAACCGGTAGATTGCACCAAATCCGATGTAACTGGCATCGCCGTCGAATCGGGTAATCTCGCCCCTGACGCCCAGACCGTTAGAGAACCCGTATTCCGCGCCCAGGCCCAGAATCGGCAGCATGCCACTTTCTTCGAGATCGATGACCGCGGAGGATTTTTTCAACGATCCATAACCAAGGCGAGCATAGGCACTCAAGCCTTCACGACGAGAGCGCATCTGCACGCCACTCAAACCGTAGATCAGGGCGCTGACGGCTGCCGAAGAATATTTGACATCGGTATTGGCCTCTCGTAACTCCGCAGCGCCGAGTACCGAGGTGTCTATCTCAACGGCAAGCATGTTGTGGACATCGTAGCCCAGACGTAGTTGCGTACCCGAATCGCTGTTGGACTGCACATTGAACACGGTACCGCGCGTATCGGGGCTTAGTCGTGAAGGACCAATGGAAGCGCCGGTATACAGACGGCTGCGAAATTCACTGGTATTGGCTGGAATCTCCAGCCTGTCGGTGCCTGTCAGCGATGAACAGCCGCTGAGGACAGCGACAATCATCACGGCCAATGCAGGCCGGTAGCAGGAGGAAATTGCCGATTGAGTAGCAGATGATCGGACTGAAGCCTGAGGGTTGTTCATCGTTTAATTCTTCTCGCACACAACACGTTGTTGCCTGACTGAGAAGGAGCAAATTCCACACCCTCAAACGCAGATGTCGGCAAAGATGCCGGACATCTGTTTCACTTTTGTAGAACAGCACTCGAATTGGACGCTTTGAGTAACAGTACTGCCAAGATCCGGTGCAGGTCACACTAGGGCAGTACGCGCAGTACCACTCGGTTGTTGAGTCGACGTCCTCCAGGCGTGTCGTTATCGGCTCTGGGCTGTTCGGAGCCAAAAGCTCTGGCGCGTAGGCGCTTGACATCAACCGACTGGCTTGCAAGATAACGGGCCACCGCCAGTACTCGCTCGCGAGAGAGTTGCATCGCACGCCCTGACTGTGCGTATACCTGTGTATGAAGCTGTATCTCGATGACCAGGTCCGGGTTCTGCACAAGCGTTGCAGCCAATCGTGTCAGTAACTGCAGACCTACTGGTGTCAGAGTAGCCGTATCAGGCTGGAAATCCACGCCTTGCATGACGCCACTGATCAGTGCGCATCCACGAGCATCGCTGGGCTCATTCGCCGCAGGCTGAACACAGTCGTTAGCCGCTATCTGTCTGGGACTCACGGCCGGATCAGGAACAGGTGCGGGCGCAGGTGCGGGCGCAGGTGCAGGTGCAGTGGCCGGTACCGTGTCTGCTCGTGGTGCAGCGACAGGGGGTGTCGTGGCTGGCTTGCGAACGGGTGGCAAACGTCGAGATCTTGCATCCGGCGCTGAACGCCAGTAAACCGAAGCCATGGCCGCCTGCGCATCACCGTCGTAGCTGGTGACTTCACCCCGAACACCCCATTGACGACCAACCGGCCACTGCAAGCCGGCACCTAGCCAGATGGCCGTGTTGTCCGCCTTGTTCAAGTCAATGCTGGCGTCGTTGTCGATGCTGTTCAGCCCCAGTCGCAGGTAGCCCGACAGACCCTGTTGACGCGCTCGAATGTCGCGCTGCCCATAGACATAGGCTATAGCCCCCAGAGAAATTGCCGTGTAGCCAATAGTCTCCCCAGCCGACAGCGTTGCTTCACCCAACGTCGTGTAGGCAGCTTCCGCAGCCAGCCAGTCGTTGATATCCAGCCCCAGATACAAGCCTGCGGCTGTCGACATCTCATCATCAAGGGTGTATTCGGATCCGTCGGTGTCCGGCGCTAATCGGGATATACCCGCACCTGCACCGACATACCACGCACCGTCAAGGGCATGCGTCGGCATGGAAAAGACGATGCCAATCATTGACATGAAAACGGAGCCAAGCACTCGTTGAACTACTTTCGACATTCTGATCACTCGAATATTGAAACTACTGAAGCCATTTGGCGAGCACACAATACGCCAATAGTTGAATTCATGTCATCTAACGTTGCAATCTACCCTCTAGTCAAGCCGAACGACGAACTGCAAAAAGTAGGAATCGCCGGGGAGCAGCTGATCAGTTTCGGCACTGATCGAACCGGTCTGGTTCTGAGCCGGCTCAATCAGCCAGCAAGGTGTTCTCGAACACTGTGCAGCCGCCTGATATCGGGTGTACGCGGGTGTGCTGTCATGAATCTTCACATTATAGGAGGGCTCCAGTCCTTGATTACTGGCCGTCAGTCGGTACACCACACAATTATTGCCCGGCGCCACTTCCAGCGAACCAGACCCGAACTCTTGTCCGGTGTCGGGTGCCCCGTCACAGCCCATATCCACTGCCTGTTCTTTACGTATCACCACTCTTGAATGGTTGATGGTTGATCGGTCCTGAACCAGTACGCTATCACTCTGCACATTCCACGAAGCAGTCAGCGTAGTGATACTCAATTGCAGCGTGGTGGCATTGGCAGGTGCGAACACTTTAACGAATACATCGACGGACTCACCTGGCAGCAACGTGAATAACTGTGTGTAGGGTTGATCTTGCGGACTCAACGTACCATCGCCGTCGCTATCCACATAGACCACGCTGGCCCAGTCATCCCGGCTGTCCTGCGCCAACAATACAATATCGTCAATTGTCGAGTTACCGTTATTCACCAGCAAGTGTTCGTAGACTACCGAACCACCCGGCTCCAATTGAGCCGCTGAACTGGGCTCCAGAGACAGACTCGGTGTAGCCATGACTCTCACCGCATCGTGCTTGCGATCCGATACATCGGTTCTGGCCGAGCGTGCTTCAAACCAGACGCCATAGACTCCAGCCTGCGCCTCTGTCGGTAGCACGACCTCAGCCAGCACATGCCTCGACTCACCCGAAAACAAGGTTCCGGTACTGGTTATCGTGGCGGAACTGACAGGGTCCTTGAAGGTTACTCGCCAGCCTGAAGGCAGGCTACTACCCGACTCGGTATTTGCTGCCAGCAGCGAGTAGTTATCCGGCTCACTGCCCTGATGCCGGATGTACACATCAAACTGCGCACGATTATCAGCATCTGCCAGCACGGTGGATACCGGTACCGACTCAGGTCCGGGGCCCGAACCCAGAGCACCCGCAGAACCTGCAGGTGCCTGATTAGTAACATCTACCGTGTTCGCAACGATTTCGTCCAGGTGATCGGTCACTAAGTCTATGACCGAAGCATCACTGATCGACTGTGCCGTTTTTGACAGATCAAAACCCTGGCCATTGTTATTTCCCGATATTGCATCAGGTAGCTGCAGTTGTAGTACGACACGTGAAAACTCACCCGCCTCAACCGGGCCTGTATCCACGATACCGTCACTATTGGTATCGGTCAAAGGGCTCGATGCACCGGCTCTCAACAATTGCCATACCGTTCCTGAAGGAAAGCTTGAGCCGGCGGCATCCACCACAATATTGAAAGTATCAGTGTCGTTGCCGGTATTCCAGATGATGTTGTCGAACTGAACGTTCGCGCCCTGACCTGCACTGATGACACTGACCGGTTCATTGAGCCCGTTAATCGCATTGGCTGTTGAACCATTGGCAACAACGCCAGCCACAGGCAAGACTTCAAAGACGACCGTGTTGGAAAATTGCCGGTTAACGGAATCTACCGCGATGTCGTACTCAAACTCAGCGGTGTTCTGTAGATACGCAGCGGCCAGATTTGCATCTATCCTTACCTCAAATGTGACACTACCGGTTTCACCGGCATCAACCAGATCCATTATCGCAGTGACCTGGTTCACCGCGCTGCTATCAGAATCCAGCTGCGCCTCAGCAATACCGGTGCAGCTGCTGTCGTACGCACAAAAGCGCAGGTTGCCGTTAGTACCTCTATGCGTATCATTCGCATCAGCATCGCTCAACGCTATGCTCGTTTTCGACCAGCGAGCAGAGTCCGCCACATAACTCATCCCGGCAGGCAAAGCATCAATCAGGGTGACATCCCCAGCGGCTTCATCACCTGAATTTTCGTAGAACAGCGTTACCGTATAAGGCGCGCTGGGAGAAAGACCACTAGCCTGACTCAGTGTCTTGACAACTGTGATGGCCGGTCCGGCACCGACGGATACGCTATCGTCGTTCTGATCGCCAAGGGTTATATCAAACTCACTGATGGCCACGAGTTGTAAAAGGGCCGTGTCACCGTCTTTTGCGCTGGCAGGTACTCGTCCTTCAACAACCACCAGATAATCTGCCCCTGCAGCGATAAACGGAGACTGCCCTATGGGTGTCTGATTGTCTGCTATGCCATCGCCATCAGTGTCGGCATACACAGACAATGATTCAAGATTTACACTCCCGCCCGTGTTCGTCACACTCAACGAATAACGATCATCTGCATTACCGGTATTTTGCAGTCTGTGAGAAAAGCGGACCCACGTACCCGGTGATAATCGTTGCTGCTGATCACTTGTCAGCTGGATACCAGCCACTTGCTCGATCAGTGTCTCGACGATATTCGAGGTTACCGTAACGCGCTGGCCGTCTGTGTCTGTGTAAGTTGCCAGTGCCTGATTCCTGATCACAGTACCCGCAGGCGTCGCCGACCAGACAATCGTTGACAGTGAGCTGAGCACGTACAACAGCACTATTGCCAGTCTGCGCAAACGGGTAGTCGAAGGCCTCATCACATTCCTTCAAAATTGAACAGTGGACGAAACGGTCGGCCTATCTCATCCAGCAACATCAGTTCGACACGCCGATTGATACTACGGCTCATCGCGTCATCGGTACCAAACTGACTGAGTCCTTCACCGAGCGGTTGATCCACAATGCGATGACGTTGCACCCCTTCTGCTACCAGATAGCGGATAACCGATCCAACCCGTCGATCAGCCAGTGCCTTGTTATACGAGGCAGAGCCTATCCGATCTGCGAAGCCCTGCAGGCTGAGGTTGAGTTGCGGATAGCGGGCCATGGCGACGACTGCCCCCTCTAGCAATTTCATGTTTTCAGTGTCGAGCTCATGACTGTTAAAGTCAAAGTACACCGCCGGCTCCCACGGAAAATGCGTGTTGGAATTGAGGTCGCGTACCATCATTCTGCCAGTACTGTTTTTCTCAATAATGATATTGCAGTCTGTTGCATCGTACGGAGCGTACAGCTCGTCGGTGCTGACACACCCCACCAGTAAAGCCAGCAACAGGGCAACTGATGCGCACGGCAGTAACGTATTGATCAATCGCTCAGCCATTCAAACCAATCCTCATCAAATTTAAATTGCAGCCCTAGCTGTAGTCCCTGTTGATTCAAACCCTGTGCATCGAGGTCTGTCTCTGTAAAACCGGTCACGTTGTAGGCCACTCCCAGACGGACATTGCGATCGACGATCCAGGACAGACCTGCACCAAGCGAAAACCGGTGTCCTCCGTTGTTACCGACACCCAGCCAGCCACCACGCAGATCAACCTCCCAACGCCGGTTGATATCCTTGCTCAGGCGCAGGTCGAGCAAACGCACTCTGCTGCTGACATCACCCAGTGCATAGCGGGTTGACTGCCACTTCGCACCGGCTCTGCCACTCAGCTCAAAGCCTTTACCAAACTGCCTGTTCTGATGAGTGGACAACAGATAAGTACGACGATCCTGCCCATCTTCGGGGCCGTACTCTTCTTTCCAGTTGGCCAGGAAAATGGCATGGTGCCTATTGTTCAGTTTGGGCCGGCGCGCCAGACCCAGCGTAAACTGGTGACGAGACAGTAGCTGGCCGATACTCGGGCTCTGTCGGGTAAATTCTTCACGAACCAGCGTCGTCCAGTCCAGGTCCAGCCGCTGAGCAAGCGATGCCCGAAAGCCATAGTAACGACTACCGCTGGTATCTCTGAGTTCAGCCTGTGCCGTCAACTTGCGGTTCGGATTGCGCGTGTCACTGATACCCAATGAGGCTGCAATGGAATCATCCGAGTCGTCGCTGCGCAGCACATCAATCACTTCCAGAGACGGTGTTATGGACAGGCCTTCGCGCAGTTGGTACCGACCTCTGACCCCACTCGCCGTTTCCATGTTCCGGCCGGAGTTGCTACCCCGCATACGGTACTCGCTATACAGTTGGGTCGACGGAAGCACGTCCGACTCGACGCCCAATACCCATTGCCGACTACCTTGCTGTACCCCGGACAACGATAGTTGAGAGAGCTGCTGTTCGCGTTCATGACGCAAATACAGACTCACGTGTTCGAACAACTGAATTCTCGAATCAACACCGTATCGAAAGCGGCCTGGATCTGTAAGTCCGCGTTCTGCATCGATCCCCAGACTCAAGGTTCGACCACCGGGGAGTTTAAAACGACGCTCAGCTCCCAGCAGCACCGTACTGAAACTCAGCGAACGATCACCCTCTGAACTCCATATACGTCGCACACCACCGTTGACAGACCACTGGGTAAAGCGCCTGTCAAGAATCAGACCTGCGGTACCGTAGTGTGTATTGTCAGTGGTTGATTCACTCAGCGTGGATTTAAATGTGCCATTGACCGTTGCACTTAACGGTTGCTGATGCTCAAGCTGCCATTCTTGTCTTCCGGCGGACACACCCGAATCTGTACTGGTAAAGGTTGCATCTGCACGGGCCCAGCTCATGATGGTCCTGTGCTCTCTACTGCCACGCCAGTTGTGTTCCAGTCGCACACGTTGTGCAGAGCCGGATTCAGTATCATCCTGATGAGATAGCGTGGCAGCTGATGCCGATAGCACGGTATTGCGCCCCAACGTTCCAGCTGTATGAAGACCACTGATCTGGTAGCCGGTTAACGGGTTCTGATCTTCAGTAAAGGAAAAGCCTGCCTTCCAATGATCGCTAAGATTATAGTGCCAGCGTAACCCTGCTACCGTGTATTCATCCAGGTTCGATCGTTTGTCATAGCTGGTGCGAATGAAAACCGGATTCAGGTTTTCATCAACACTGGGCACAACGTCCCTGAAACTCAGCAGGCCACTCTGACTGTCCAGAATATAGTCGGTAAAGCGTTGCAAGCGCTCCTGACTGACAATCACACCGGGGTTGTCACGGTCTCTGACAATGATGTCGATAATATCCGAGTTGGCGACAATCGGCGCTCCATCCAGGCGGAACAGCATCGCGGTACCATTGCCCCTGACCACTTCACTGGCGCGTACATCCGACACACGCGCCGCAAACAGTTGCAATCGGTGCCGATCAGTTTCATGAATCGCGTTAGCACCGGTCAATGTTCTTTGCACGCGCGCAAGATCATCCAGTCCGGATTGGCTATCAGTCAGGTAGTCACCCCACATGATGCTGTGCCTGTCACGTTCAAGCTTTGCGTATAATTTGCTACGACTCTGTGCTTCGAATCCCTTGACCGAAGCATCACCGAAGGTCGGATAATGTTCGTTCGGATTAAGGTCGCGCAACAGTTCGGTATTCTTGTCTTTGTCTGAGTCATAGGACAACGTCAGCTTCATGTCGCGCTTGATACGCCCCTTGAGAAATACCGCCGCTCGCGCGGTTGTCTCAAAACCTGACTCCAGATCCGTTCTACCATCGTCCCCGGTAAGACTACTCCACCGACCACCCAGCTCGATCAGTCCAGCACCGATCAAAGGACGTGCGGCGGCCACCTGAATCAGCTGCAGCGTAGTACGCAGGCTTCCCGAACGTGCGGTGAGTTCCAGACGACCTGCAAGCTCAGAACTTCGAACGTGGATCTTGCCGCGTCCGTTGTCGATCCGCACTTGTAAGCCGGGTTCTGCAGTCTGCAGATCCTGCTCCAGAAAATCGCCCGCACTGGTGGTCAGGGTGACGAAGTAGACACCGTTTGCCGGATAGCCGTTCGCATCATTGATCACGACATCTATCGGCAGCATGCTTCTGCCACCATCCGCTGGCAAGGTGTCCTGCCGGGTACGCAACTGAATACTGACACCCGCTGCCGGACGCTTGAATTCACCGGTTGCCAATGTGCGCACATTGTTGAAACTATCCGTACCGACAATACTGAGTTCGTTCAACCCGGGTTTGAGGGTGATGCCGTACCAGACCACAAGCTCTGCGTTCTCTCGCAAGTTGGCAATGCGCTCGCCAATCTGAGCCTCACTCACAGCCATGCCATTGACAACCAGCTCTGGAGACATGCCAGAACGCACAACAGCCATAAAGCGCCCGTCCGTGCTGAATTCGTTCTCTGGCCAGAGCCATGTCCCTGCTTCAGCCTGAGCTGCGGTAATCTCTGACGCAGTCTCTACCGGTGAGGCCATGGCTGAACGTGATACCGGGTTGGCAATATCCTCTGCCAAAGACGGTAAAGCTGCATGTCCACCCGTTGGCAATACGTCGGCTTCGAGTGCCAGTGCCGATGCAGGCGTTACGCTTGCTGCGGGCGCAGCCTTGAAGGCTGCGCGGGGTTGAGTAATAAAGCCATTGGACAAATCACCATCAGAGCTCACCCGCTGACGATCATTCAACAATCTGGATTTGCCATCAGGATCAAAACGGCTTGCCTCATCAATCAGCCAGCTGCCACGCAGATTCTGATTGCGTTGTTCGATGTTGTTAAAAACGATAGTCGCATTTGCCTCGGGACAACGGGTTGCAAAATCCGCACGGTGAAAATCACCTTCAGACAATTCCACAAACCGGCTATCCGCATCGACGGCATTGGCGTTATCAATTGGCTTGAGACTGAGCCCCAGTGGCAGTGTCAGCGGATCAACCTTGATAACATGCAGCCCTGGCCGCAGCCCGTATAGACTGTACTGCCCGTCTTCGTCAGTTACCACAAAACTACCATCCTGCAGGTATAACTTGACACCTCCAACAGGCCACTCGGATTGGTTCTGAATCCAGTCACAGGTACTGTCGACGTATACTTTGCCGAACAGGATTGCACGCTCTGACAGCACACCGGTTCTAGTCACTTCCACCACGGCTCGACTGGATTGCGAAGCCACAGTAAGCCCACTTTCAGTTTGTGCTGATGCCACCACCGTATTGACTCCGTCACCATGAATGGCCGCCGGAGTTGCCTGCAGCTGATAACGCAGCAGGCGAGTCTGCCCAGGCAATACAGTGCCGATATCAAACAGGTATGAACCACTGATGGTGGCTGCATCAGCCCCCACAGCCTGCCCTGTCTGATTGGTGCCAAGGCGGATTTTTGCAGGCTCCACCAGAGTGTTGTCATCAAGAGAGAGCGTTCCACCGAGCAGGCGAAAACCAACAGCAGGCGTATCAACCAGCATGACATTGTCAAGGTCACCATTCCCCTGATTAGTGATCTGCACTTCGTACTGCACAGACTCACCGACTTCTACCCTATCAGTGAGCACCCGCTTTTCTATGATTAGCAATGCATCGAACTCACGCGGGTCCAGTGGTATGTCAATGATCACAGGCTTACTGTCACCCGATACTACGAACTGCCCATCCCCGGCTGACGCAAAACCTTGCTCACCGTAAGACGATGGCAGAACGACATAATCAACAAATCGATCAGCCGCAACACGCGAAGGAAATACGTATTGCTCGGGTGCCGTAATCACAACAGACAATGACATGCCCGCGGGCAAGGGTGGAATGAAATAACGACCCCGCTCATCAGTCACAAATACCAGCGTATCGTTGGTCACAGGATCTACGGCAACCTGTCCGTTGGTGTACAGCGACACGGTTACTCCTGCTACCGGCGCAAGCGAAGCGGAATCAAACACATGGCTGGCAGGATTCACCGTTGCGCTATCGGTCAACTCCACGGAGCTGAACGGGTCTGTAAATTCAGCCACCAGCGTGTCGTCGGCGGTACTGAGCAAATCACAGGATGGGGGCAATGCTTCTACCCGAAAGCTACCGGTCGCCTCATCAACAGCACTTTCAGGACACCACTGACCTGATCCTTCGGTTGTCTCGTTAAGCCTTACCGGGACAATACTGCGATACACATCAGATAGACCATCCACCGCTTTCATCAGCATCACCAGCGAATCGCCTGTCGTTAGTGAACGGAGGCGAACGTTGACATGGTCAACACCCTCTGCTGACTTCAATATCAGCTGTGCGGCAACCGATGCGTGCAATTCCAGATACACCCCGTCTCTGTCTACCTGATAGGACGCTGACGAACCTTTCGGTGTATCGAGCCGATAAAGACTGGTATCCACCCACGTAGTCTGGTCAGCAGCAGGCGTAACGAAACGTAGATCGGCTGGCTTGGCAGCAGCGGCAAGCCTGGCTGACTGGTTGCACACGCTATTGGACGTAAAGTCGATCTGCTGATCAGCATCTATGTCAATGAAGGAGGCCACGTTGAAACGTCTACCACCTGTGTCACCAATATCCTGCACCACATAGTTGAACTTCAGCGAGATCGGTTCGTTCTGTTCAAACAGATAGGCCGGATACAGTACTGCCACCTGTTTCAACATGACTTCGCTATTCCACAGCGCATAGCTGATCCACGCATCATCCGTTTCAGAACTTTGCTGAACCACCGCCAGGGACTCATAGCCTAACGTGTCGAACGCTGATTCTTCGAGCAACATCAGACCTTCTGGCACAGGAATCTGCAACAACACTCCCGAGCGTAGAGAACCGTCAACCAGTATCTGTCGTTCAATGGGCAGCGGCTGGCTGGAGTTGTTGATATCCAGCTGGTAGCTGATGACATCATCAGCAGCCAGTGCAACACTGCACTCAGGTGTCTGTGACAGGGACAGGCTGAACTGCGCCGGTTCCTGCGTATAAATCGTATCCGTGTTGGTCTGCGCGTCCAGAGTCTCCTGTGCCGAGCTCACCCGGATGGCGACATTGATGACATCGCCAGACTGCGTCGAACCCGGCGTGGTTCCACTGACCAGAAACATCACAGACTCCCCGGCCTCCAGCGACACTGAAGAGCCTGCTACGGGTTCGTCTTCGTCTATCTGACCATTACCGTTCGTGTCGATTGTCAGCTGAAGATTGGTCAGATCTTCCTGGTCATCCGCTTCATTACTGAGCTCAGGAAAGTACTCATCCTTCAGGTTACCGGTGTTGGTCAGCGTATGCGCAAATATCAGTGCCTCGAGCGGAGCCGCACTACGTTCCTGATCTGCCGTGAGGCTGAACTGGTAAAGCTCGGATACCTTGATTCGCGAGGTGTTGGATTCAACATCTACACGTTCACCGGTATAGCCGTCAATGTATGACAGAAAAGCCTTGTTGAGTATTTCAAAGCCTGGCATCGTGGCGGCATTTGCCACGGAAAGACAAAACCACAGGAGCACGCCGGACAAAACATGAAAAGCGCGCGTAACAGTCATAAGTAGCTGAGTCAAAGTCCTGTAGGTTGATTGAGGGTGCCGGCCACCTCCCTTTGCCGGTCTTGTCTTGATTCAAGTCCTTATTGCAAGTGCGTCAGTTGGCTGGATACACACCTGTTGAGTGAGCATCCAGCCAACGACACGATCCGACTTGCTGTTACCTAGTTCAAGCTAGTCCACTTTCACGCTGAACTGTGCGGTAGCAGATTGCCCCGGGATAAGTACACCACCCAGCCCGGAAGCTGGTGTTGCACCCGGTCCTACATAGAACACGATGGTACTAGCGGTAATGTCACCTTCATCAGTATCAGCAGCGTCGCTGACCGGTGCTGGTGAACAGGCACTTCCCAGACAGTAAGACAACGTACCAGCCTGATAAGTACTGAACGCTGTCACCGCATCTGTGATGGTCACATTCTGCGCATCGGCAGCACCCTGGTTCTCGGCAACCACTCGCCAGATGGCGCACTCACCCGGTGCAACACCTGCACCCTGTACTTGAGCAAAACCGCTGTCCACCGTACCGTCACAATCTGCATCAACACCGACTGTCTTGACCAGACGTACCTGACCATTGATAACAGTGGTTTGATCAGTGACTGTCACATCAGGACCACCTGTCTCCTGGTTGGTTGCCGTGATGGTCAATGTATCAACCTGCCCCGGTGCTGAATTGGCAGGTGCAAATACCGTGGCTGCCAACGGTAGCGAGAAGCCGGGAGCCAGACTCAATTCCGGGTTACCGTCGCCGTCAGTATCGGTCACTGTGACATCCACTGTTACACCATTAGCCTGCAGCACCTGAATGGTACCGGGAGTCAGGCTTGCCAGAGCAGTGTCGGCAATTCCATCATTGTCAGTGTCGATATTGATAGTGTGTGACCAACCTGTCTGGCTATTGGTGGATGTCACTTCTACCACTTCATTGACATTGCCATTATTGGCCAGAGTATGGCCATAAGTCACGCTGCCACCGGGCTCTACCTGATTGCTACCGGGTGTGACCAGTGAAAGAAGTCGATCAGCACCCACATCAATCGCATCCAGCTTTATATCTGACGCACCGGTATTCAACGACGCTATCTGAAAGAAGATCGGGTAATCTCCATCGGCATCGGCGTTACCCAGCAACTTAGTGGCTGTGCCATCACCGTTATTGTCGAATGTCAGATCATCAACTGCCTGAGTAGCATCTGACGGAATCGTGATAACAGCGATCATCTTGTAGTCCAGTGTGCCACTGGGAATGACCGGTGTATTGGACACTGCCGGACCTGTTGCATTGCCCGCGGCGTCTGTATCAAAAAACTGTACAGACCAACCTGGCAACAAGCCTGTCAAGGCAGTACCGTCAAACACTGCGCCTGCACTCAGTGCATACGAATCACTACCACCACTTTCATTGTCGATGTACAACGGAATATCGACCGTGGTGCCGGTTACGCCATCAAAGGTTGTAACAGCAGCATAAGGCGTAGTCAGCTCATCTTCGTTAGTGCCCAGCGTACCATTGGCCGAGTTGTGCAAATCTGCAGTGGCTACAACAATCTGGCCCAGAGTCACTGTAGAAGAATCAGTGACCGGTGAAGAGGCAGGATCGTTGGCTGATGTGGCCACCACCGTTGCCTGAAATGGACCCGCACCTGCAGCCGATGCCGGTAACGTTGCCTTGATAACAATATTGACACTGGCGCCGCTGCCAAGTGGACCTGTATCAACACCCGATCCGTTAGAATCAGACAACTGGACAACACCGGATTGATCATAAAGTGTAAATACCGTACCAGTCGGGAAGCTGCCCGACGCCACAGTCAGTTCAAAGATGTCTGACGCATTTCCGTTGTTGGTCACGATGCTGTTGAAAAGAACCGTACCTCCAGCTGCGGCACTGACGACGAACTGATCATTGTTCAGCTCTTCATCATCGTCTCCACCGTCATTGACTGTCGGGTCAGCACCCACACCCGTGTCACGGATATCCACGCCATAGCCTGCAGATATTGTTGTCTGCACAATGTTTGAGGAAACCAGAGAATCGATACCCGGTATCGTGTCTGTATCACCAGCGGCATGACCCTGGTTTCTGATAACGTATCCACCACCGAGCACGCCCGGATCGTACTGCACAGTAAACGTCATTGATACACTGGCACCAGCTGGCAACTCACTGTCTACCGCATAAACACCAGGAAGATTCGCATCGCCAGTATCACCGTCATTGTTCAGATCAATACCTAACGACAATTCATCCGTGTCGTCAGCTGCACCATCCGCGTTAAGATCAAAACCAAGACCCACTTCAGAAATAACGGCTGGCGTATCGGTCGTATCACCGTTGGCGGCCAGCAACCCTGACACACCTGAAGATACCAGAGTGGTATTGGCAGGAAGTCCATCATAGATGACCACGTTCTTTGCGGGGATACTGCCATTGTTACGCACAGTCAGCGTGTAACTGACCTGATTGTTAGCAAAGTCCGGTACTGCTGTTTTGGTTGTGACCAACACAGCATCGTTTGTCACGGTTATCAGGGATTCATTTGTACCGTCCTGACCGTCACGTCCACCACCGGCTGTAAGATCAGAGACACTACCCGAAACAGCGGCACCCGTTCCATTCTGTGCTGTGGCATTAAGCGTCACGCCCAGAGTGTCGCCACCAATAGCAGTAGCCGGTACTGTCACTGCTACAACAAGGTCAACACTATCGCCAGCCTGCAATGTCAACGATGACACGGTTGGCTCACCCGCATCAGGTTCACCGTTGCCATTAGTATCCTGAAACACTTCAATACTGCCAGCATCCAGCGCATCGGCAATGGATATATCGTTGACCGCACTGACGTCAAAGACATCTTCACCATTACCCGTGTTGGTCAGGATATACGGTAGATAAACCGTCTGGCCTGCCGCGGCAGTTGCATCTATATCAACGCCAACAGACGCTGAATAGACTTGGGCAACCGTGATAATAGCCTCATTGGACTGCGCTGAATAAACGTTACCGGCAGCATCCTCGTAAGTGACTGTTGCCAGGTTTTTTATCTGTGTGCCAGCGGATGTGGCAGCGTGCAATGCAGTGGCTGACACTATCAGCGTACTGCCCAGCAGTGCCAGTGCACATGCCTGTGCCAGCGGATTGACCGCAAAGCCTTTTATGTTCCTTGTTTTCATCAGGGGTATCCGATTAATCTACTGTGACGCGATAGGTGAATTGATGCTTGCCGCCATTTGACGCTAGCGTCGGCTCTGCCAGCCAACGCACATGTGTGTATTGCTCAGGTGGAACAATCACCTCTTTCTGGCGGCCGTTAGTCTGCGTCTCAATACGCATTACCGGTTCGTTTTCAAATGATTCGCCACCGTCAATACTCACTTCAAACGCAGCGGGCACGTCAGACTGATGAGAATCAGGTATGAAGCGGGTGTTCTGCGGGATAGGATCTACAACCTGAATACCGCTAACATCTTCATCACCGCTATTCGTGAAGACAATTCGGAATTCCATCACGTGGCCGGGTTCGGCCTCGACGGCTTTGGTAACAACTTCTTCACCGTCATCAGTCACTGACACGATGAACGCCTGAATCTCACCGGTCACAGGACCCTTGGCGAAAGCCAGACCTGTCAATGAGAACGCAAACAATAGAAAGATGATTAAACGGGGGTAACGCATCGTACTCTCCTGACTGTAGGGGGTTAGTCCGGCGCTGAATAACCCGCCGGGTAACTGTTACATTGCAGAGAGTGAGCCTGAAAATGCCTTGTATGAAAGGCTAAACGTGCACCAGTTAACAAAATGGAAGAGTCATCAATGACTCGTGTGTAGCTATCGCTTCACATCTGGCATGCCAATACACAATATTGGCTAATCAACGACTACCCGGTAACTAACTTGCCCGCTTTCACCTGATGCCAGCGTGCCACTGAACGTCCAGCTGAGTGAATCACCATTGATTGCAGGTGAGCAGATCAATGAGGCAGGAGTTGCATTACAGACCGCTGTTCCCGGCTGTATCGTCGTAAAGGGAGGCGTTGAATCCTGAACAATCAGTTCGTCCAGTGTGCCGTCGCCAGTATTTTGATACACAATGCTGTATTCCAGAATCTGGCCGGGAGTTGCGGCGTTACTGGATTGCGCCATACCGCCAGCGCTCATGTTGCGCACTGTTTTTTCAAGCTCCAGCCTTCCAGATCCAACGCGAACAACATTCGTTGTATCGGTGTTCTCGATAACAAGCTGAACACCATGCCCTGTCAAGGACTCGTCGGCGAGCGTGAACTGAGCCGTCAGCCGGGTGGTTGCCACCGCACCATTGATGGTAGTGAGCGGTACCTCTTGAACCGATAGCAGACACAGCGTTTCATCCGTGACCATACTCACAGGCGCTGTCATTACAGTATCCAGCGAGTCCAGCTCCTCGTTGCAGTTGTTATCCAGCCACACGGTAGCCACCCAGTCTGTATCAGTCGGTACCGGATTATGATCGAGCGTAAAGCTTGCCACACCGTGTGTTGAAGCTGTCAACCTGTGGGCATGACTCACAGTTGAGCCGGGATTTACGGTGATATTGCGATCCTGCTGCAACAGGGGGTTGAGTACCACACCGATATCGATGTCACCGACAGTGTCAGCGTAAGTTGCATTGAGCTGTAGTGTCCCATCTGTTACCGGCCCCGTACTAAAAGCTGCGGCCTCGCTGATGAAGACGGTATTCGTTGTGTCCTGTACGACCACTTGCAACACCTGGTCAAGGTGCATGGCCGCCACCGATACTTGCCAGTATCCGGCGGCATCCGTTGTGGTGCTGGACACAGCGTTATTGTTGCTGTCAAGAATCTGTACAAGACGCCCACCCACTCCTGCCTCTGTCGTGTTTCTGACACCATCATGAGCGCTGGCAGGATCAGCTGACGTATCCAGAAAGACGAAACCTTCAAGCCTGGCGCTGGCATCAAGTTGAAAACTGACAGGATCATCGGTGTCGCTATTGGTATCAAGGCCTGCACCAGACAAATCATTAGTCGTCACACCCGTCGGGCTGAGCGCAGAGCCGGTTGCCTGATTGAAGTAAAGACCGGGATCAGCGCCACCCGTAATCACGTCTACTTGCACGACAACCTCAACGGTCAGTTGTTCGCCAACATCCAGAACAACAGAGGATGCGAGTAGCTGAGTCACTGTACTGCCATTGAACGCTGCATTGGCACCGGCAGAAGCTGGACCGGAAACAATGAGTGGAGACCCGAGTACTGAATAATTGCCAACCCCGAAAACGCCATCCAGATCATCTTCGATGGATACCTCTGTCAGCTGCACGTTGCCGGTATTGCGCAACGCAAACTGCAACCTCACTTGCTGTCCATCAACTACCGCTTGCTTGCCAAGAACCAGATCTGGCACTTCAGCGACAGTACTGCCCGCCACGCACAACTCAAGTTGCCAGTTCGTCAAGGAGCCGCCATCGCCATTGTAGCGATCGGTGATACGCAGCTGCCAGGCACCGGAGGCATCCTGACCATTAAAACTGCTCAGGGACTGCACCGGTGGGTATGCACTGCCATCGATCGGTGGGCATGGCGGCGTTCCACCTGCACTGTCGTCAAAGCCAAAAGAGAAATTATTCTGGCGACCACAGCTGGGACCATAGAGCCGCCTGCTAGTGCCAGCATGACTCAGATCAAAGAACAGATCATTAATGTACGTGTGCGTGCCAGCCAAAGCCAGAACGTTAACGTCTACCAGGGTGCCGTTGTCACTCACCGTGATCGTTGACGTGCTCGTCGTGTTAGCGTTCGGCCCTATAACTTTGGGAATGTCTATGGCGTCAAATACAAGACTGGTAGCATTGGCCGGACAACTACCCGAGCTCGCTGTTGCACCGGTGATAGTGACAGGATGATCTTCCACTTCACCATCAGAGGCAATGCCAACGGCTTGGGACACCGCCGCAGCATTGGCGGATGCACGCAATCTCATATACGTGTTGCCAGCTGCGGCACTCAACATGCCAGACCAGCGAAGCTCCGCCTGCCCCGCTGAACAGGTTACCGGATGATTGAAATTTCGCTCGTCGTTATCAAAGACACCATTGATATTGCTGTCAATCCAGCCAGCAACACGAGCGCCCGTTGAACACTGCACGTTCAAAGAAAACTCTGAGACCAGTGCCGAAACGCTGACGGTGCCGGTGACGGCATCTTCATCATCAGTACCATCGTCATCATCTCCCGAGCCGTTGGTGAGCCCTGTCACTGAATTCAGTGACCCCGCCTCATTGTCGGGTCCCAGCGCACCTATGCGTACACCCGTCGACTGGCTTAAACGGTGAAAGGCCGACCCGTAGCTGTCAGGCGCATCACCGTAATCCAGCGAGAAGCCGCCAGTAAAGTCATAGATCGGGGCTGAGGTTGTGAACAGAGAGTTGCCACTGATCGCCCCGGTACTCTTGTCCACTTCACGAACCGAATTGCCTACATTGGAGTACAGGGCGCCATCAGGCCCCGCGCTCATCTGCCCGCCTGATCCACCGCTGAGCAACTGGAAAGTGCCGTTTTGCAGACCGAACTTCCAGCGTCCTGCCGAGGTGCCCAGACTCTGACCCGACAGATCGGCGGACGATCCGTACAGATAGACGCTTCCGCCTTCGGCGATGGCAGCCACATCACCAAAGCCTCCCAACTGCACTTCAGTACAGTTGCAGGCTGCCAGTAAATTCAATGCTCTGACTGACACCACCTGCGTGCCGTCGTTGGACATGGTCACCTCGTACATGTCCTGGATATACCCGGCCGTACTCTCTGAACCCACGTAATACTTGCCGTTAAGGTAGGAACCTGCCGTGCTGTTTATATTAGTGATAGGCGCTGTTACAGGACCCACACTGAAATCGTTCATCAGCGTATGAGCAGAAGCCGAACTGCCCATGGACGGATTCCAGCGGTACACACTAGTGCCGGCACCGTAGTACACAATTCCAGCCTGCAGGTTGTACGCTAGCGCGTTGACCCCTAACGAAAATGGCGAATTGGTCAGTAAGCGGTCGGTGCCCTGTGTCAGGTCAATGCCGCGAATGGATGACTGAGACGAATAGATAAACACGTCGGCAGCCTGCGCCGGAAACATCAACGACGACAAACAGACAAGGAAAAAACACCAGCGTCTGATGGTAGGCAGAAGTGCGGGGAATCGTCGCAAAGTAACACTCGGTAATCAACCAAGTAACCTGCTCAGCAAGATCCAAGCCTTGCATCGCGCTATCAACGTTGATTTCCTGCGCGACCCGATAAAAAAGGCGGCCGTCCATGGCCAGAGTCAAGGCTTCCTGCCTGCAAATACCACTTGGAGGAGGTTGCAGTGTGATATAAGTCACAAAACTGCAAAACCATTAAAGTCTCTTAGCACCATAGTGTCAACCTGATTTGACGCATTTATATGTCAAGTGAAACACTCTTGCCGAAACCTCATGCCAGTTTTCAGTCGGTCTGCTGACTCTGATGCTTTTTGAACAGCAGCCAACCCAGCAGCATCGAGGCGAGGAGCATCACACCACTGAGCAACAACCGGGAGCGCGACTCGACACGCACACCCGACCCCAATAACGTAAACACCAGCATCTGAGGCACATAGCCCACGGCAGACGCCATCAGGAATACACGTAGCGGCAACGTCGTTAAACCGACACAGGTATTGGTCAACAAATTGGTTCCGAGAGGCTGCAGGCGCAGAACCAGAATCTTGAGAAACGTATCGTTAACCAGTAAAGACTGCAAACGCTCTATAAACGCCGGATAGCGACCGGTTACCCAGCCAGCCAGAAAACGCCGCGACATCAGAACTGTGAGAAGGCAGCCAACCGTTGCCGCGACCAGCGATAGTAACAACCCCGTCCAGACGCCATAGGCCACGCCAGCTATAAAGGCGACCATCTGCCGAGGGAACCCCATTGAGGTCGCCAGAACACCGGTTACGGCAAAGGCGACGATACCGGCGAGCCCTTTCGACTCAAGCCACGCCCCCCACTGTGCCGCCGGGATCCAGTCAGACGGTGGGAACACGATGAACACAATAATGATTAGCAGCAACAGCGCTACAAAAGCCAATCCGGTACTTTTCTTGCTCAGCACCCGTGCTGCCTGATCCGGATTTGTCGTCACGTCGTCTCACCCTGCACGAGTGTCAGCGGCATACAGATCCTGCGGCTATGCACGGCATTGTCAGGATTTTCAGCAACCCGTGTGAGAAACAGCTCGGCGGCTGCAACGCCCATCTCGTATCGAGGTGTCTTGATGGTGGTCACCTTCATGGGCATCGCCTCAGTCAAAGGCAATCCATTGAAGCCCGCCAATGCAATCTGATCGGGAACTGATATCCCCTGAGACAGACAATATAAAAGCGCTCCGGCGACCAGATCGTCGTTGGCAAAGAACAGTGCGTCCACTGCAGGATAATTCTTCAATACTTGCTCACAGGCTTGTCGTCCCAACAGCATCGAGGAATCTTCCTCTTTAATTAGGCTGCAACACAGGGGTCTGCCTAGATCCTGCAGGCGCTGTTCAAACGCTACACGTCGCTTGACGGATCTGGAAGGGCGTTCATTCCAGGCACCAATGTATCCGATGTTGCGGTAACCGCGCTCCATCAGGTGATCAGCCATCATCCGCCCTGCCTGCGTATGTGAAACGCCCAGCGATAAATCGATTGGCTCACCATCTGCATCCATAAGCTCCAACACCGGATTGGTGAACTCCCGCAGTGATCGCAGCGCACCGTCTGTGTGCTCGAAGCCTGCCACGGCAATAGCCGCCGGGTTCCACGACAACAAATCATCCACCAGCGCCGCTTCGCGATCCAGATCATAATGTGAAATGCCCAGTACCGTCCGGTAGCGGGTCTGGCTCAGGACCGAGTCGATGCCATCCAGCACTTCTGGAAACACCGAGTGAGTCATCGACGGCACAATCACCGCCAACAAGTCACTTGTTCTTGACGCCAAGGCCCCGGCAAGCCTGTTGGGTGCATAGTTGAGCTGCTCTACTGCCTGCAGAACTCTGACACGCATTTTTTCTGAAATATTGGGCGCACCACGCATCACCCGCGAGACGGTGATCTCGCTAACCCCGCACAATTGGGCAACATCCTTCAGTGTGGGTCTGGCGAAATTTCTCATGGGCCGTGCAAGCGTATCAAATTCAAATTGACAGCGCTGTCAATTTGCGGTTTGCTATGAGACCACATAAGACCACCTATAACCACAGCCAAGGAGCACGAGTCCGTGAAATTTCTCACCACCACCCTGATCGCCCTGAGTGCAGTATCCTGCCTGACCGTTGCAACAGCTGCCGAAGATTTCCCGAAGCGCCCCATCAATCTGGTCGCCCCCTTTAATGCCGGCGGCGGCACGGACTTGTTGCTGCGCGGTCTTGCACCTCATTTCGCTGAAGCCATCGGCGGCGATACCTACGTGTCGAACATGGCTGGCGGTTCCGGCACGGTCGGCGCTGCCGCCCTCGCCCAGCAGAAGCCCGACGGCTATCAGCTCGGCTACTGGTCGATCACGGTCTCCACCATCCAGCCACAAATCAAGGATGTACCGTATGGTCTGGATAGCTGGACGCCGATCTGTGCAGTTGCGGCCTCACCTACTCTCTTATTTGTTAACGCCGACAGCCCGTTCAACTCGGTTGAAGACGTGGTCACAGCAGCCAATGACGAACCTGGCAAACTCGTTTTCGGATCCTCCGGCCCTGGCGCGATGACACACCTGACGACCGTGGCGGCATTTTCAGGCCTGGGCATTCTCGACAAACTCAAGCACTTGCCCTTTCAGGGATCAGGACCTGCGCTGCAGGCGATGGCTGCCGGCACCATTCAGTTCTTTGGAGACACTGAGATTCTCATGACCAAAGGCGACTTCAAGCCGCTGATGGTATTCAACGACTCCAGACTCGAGTCGTTTCCAGATGTACCAACCGCTGCTGAATCAGGCATAGCGGCACCACTGGACGAACTGTATCTGTGGGGTGGTCTTTTTGCACCGGCAGGTGTTGAACAGGCCGTTGCTGACAAGCTGAGTGC
>ENA-ORXT01000779-ORXT01000779.1-marine-metagenome-genome-assembly--contig:-NODE-779-length-47732-cov-73.707103_pt1 | contig 47732 bp, 39 predicted proteins | sample MGYA00237868_ERZ511482 | MGnify/ENA metagenome assembly ERZ511482
GGATACGGGTGAAAATGGAATTGAAGGGGTAACGGTTAATCTGTTTAATTCGAGTGATTCGTTAATTGCCACGACGATCACGGATGCAACGGGGGCGTATACGTTTGATAATATTCCAGCAGGAGACTACTACGTAAATTTTGATGCGACCACCAATACAGCGGGCAATACATTTGTTGCTTCGCCAACGGGTGTCGGTACCAATGATTTAGATAGTGATATAAATGCTGCAGGAAATACGGCAGTTTTCACATTCGATCCAAGCGGACCAAATAATGATATAGATGCCGGATTTTTCCAGCCATCCGTTCCAGTCAATTCAATTGGAGATTTTGTATTCGAAGATATAAACGAAGACGGAATTCAGGATACGGGTGAAAATGGAATTGAAGGGGTAACGGTTAATCTGTTTAATTCGAGTGATTCGTTAATTGCCACGACGACCACGGATGCAACGGGTGCGTATACGTTTGATAATATTCCAGCAGGAGACTATTATATAAACTTTGATGCGACGACCAATACCGCCGGTAATACTTATGCAGGTTCACCGATTGATATTGGGTCAGATGACTCAGATAGTGATGCCGATCCTGCGACGGGTAACACGAACAATTTTACCTTTGATGCGCTAGCACCAAATAACGATATCGATGCTGGATTCTTCCAGGGATGTCCCATTATAGATGCCGGACCAGATGTAACTATTTGTGAAGGAACTTCTACGACGTTAGGTGCAACTCCGGGTGGAACTACTTACCTGTGGACACCAACAGCAACACTTGACAATCCGGGAAGTCCAACACCAGTAGCAACGCCTACGATTACCACGACTTATATTGTCAATGTATCGGGTACTTGCAGCGGAACAGATAGTGTAACCGTATTTGTGAATCCACAAGCTACCATTGATATGGTGAATAGCGTTGATCCTTCTGCCTGTGATGCCATGGACGGCAGCATTCAGATTATTGCCAGTGGAGGACAAGCACCCTTAAATTACAGTATCGACGGAGGGGCAACCTTCTCGACCAATAATACTTTTAGTAACCTTTTATCAGGCAACTATAATGTACTGATTGCAAACGCAGACAGTACTTGTGCGAGCCCTTCTCAATTGGTTATGTTAACACAAAACATAGTTTCTTGTCCGGTTTTATTTAGCGGGGATACACTACTGGTTTCCGACGGACAAGCACCGATTGTTTGTCTTCCGGTATCAATTGATGATACGCTAAATTATGAAATCATGGTCAACGGCGCGCTTTATACCGATCCAATAATTGGCTGTACGGTAGATACCCTGGCAACTCCAGGAATGGAAATAAACCTCGGTGGTATCGGTATTTATGAAATTGCTTTTAACAATACCAGTACCTGTTGTCAAGATACTTTGACTTTAGCCGTACAAGGTACGATTGAACCAGATACCTTATTTGAGGTAACGCCGTTTGAAACGACAACGACGACCTTGTGCGCAGATACATCGGATTTAGTCGGTAATTTTGCCACGCTAGCTTTGTGTCAAACACCTGCTAACGGAACTGCGAATCTAGATGGAAGTTCTTGTATCACTTATACACCAGATGCTGGATTTACTGGAACAGATACGCTCTGTCTGGTTGCTTGCGATGAATTCGGAGCCTGCGATACAACGGTTATGTTTATTCAGGTACAAGATGAAAATTGTCCGGACTTTATTACGTTAGAAAATGAAATGATTACCCTGGCTGATTGTGGCGACAATGGAACCATCTGCGTCAACATTGATTTGGCAGATTTGAATCAGTACAGTATTTTAGATAATGGTAATCCATATGCAGGCGGTATTCAAGCTTGCCGGATTGATGCGCTGACGTACTACAACTATTTTGGATTAGCTGACCAGGGATTAGTGGGACCTTACACCATTGACGATTGGACGGTGGACGGTAATCTCACCAGTTTTTCCGCAACGGTAGCCGATATGGAAGCGCTTAAAGATTCTATGAATGTTTGGGACCCAACGGGTAACTGGATACATGTACCGAATAATAGTGAAATTCGTAAATTAAGTAATAGCGTTGTTTATGGTGAACTTAACGTAACACAAGACGTTTCTGGAGCTTCTACTCCTATAGCCGCGCAGCAACGTAATCAACCAGTCGATATTGAATTATCCTTTGGTATAGGAACGCACGAAGTCATTTTCAGAGAATCTGCGACGGGTTGTGAAGATACGGTGAATGTAGAATTGACCTGTATGTGTCCTCCGTTATTTGCGGTAGATACCATTACGGTAGATGCAGCTGATTGCGACGAAATGGCTTTCTACTGTACACCCATTTTACTATCTGAATTTATTGATTATAATGTTTCTGATAACGGAAATCCTTATACGCAGCAGATTCAGGGATGTGATTATGATTCTTTAATTATTTACAATTATGATAATTTTCCCGGACAAGGAAACAATGGTCCTTACCTGTTAGATTCCTGGATTGTTGATGGTCAGACCTTTAGTATGAATTTTAATACCATTCCTGAATTAGTAGATTCGATGAATGTATGGGATCCTAACGGAAACTGGTTTATCTCCGATAATTTTAGTATTGACGGAGGCGATCTTACCCGTACTTACGGTGCCATTACAATTGTACAATTTGGAATTACAGTCGCTGTTTCGCCAGCGGATTTACAGCCGACACCGAGTAAAGTATCGCTGCCATTAGCAGTAGGTTTCCACGAACTGGTATTTGAAAATACATCTTCTGGTTGTATTGATACTATTTATGTAAATGCTGCGTGTAATGATTGTCCAGAATACTTTATGGATGAGACCTTGACACTCGACGCGGGAGACTGTACTGATTCTACAGAATTATGTATTTCAGTTTTACCAGCAGATATTGCAAATTATACCATTACGGACAACGGAGTTATTTATAATAATGGATTTATGGGTTGTGATTTTGATTCTATTCAAAGTTATTCAACCGTATCCTTTAACAATACAGGCACTTATCAAATGGATAGCTGGATTATTGATGGGATGGCTTTCGGTCCGGTAAGCTTTACCGATCCGGCAGCTTTAGCGGATAGCATGAATGTAATCGACCCAACGGGTAACTGGACTTATAGCGGATTATTAATTACCGGAGGAACCACACAGAACACTTACGGAGACTTAACGATCAGTGAAAGTGGAACACCGCCATCAACCGTAACACCAAGTCCGATCTTACGATCCAATGGAACTGCGATGCTCCTCGATACTGGAATGCACGTGGTGATTGTGATGGATGATATTAGTGGATGTGCAGATACCGTTAGCGTTCAGGTGGATTGTACGCCCGAGCCAAATTGTCCTGATTTTATCAGCGTCGCCAGTCAGTTATTGACTTTAGAAGACTGTAATGACGAAGCTATTGCTTGTGTTCCAGTCTCCATTAACGATGCTACTCGATTCACGATTACCGATAATGGAATACCCTATGCAGCGTTATTAACCGCATGTGGAGCTGATACCGTACTGGCCTACGAAACGGAAAATGTGCCAGGTAGTGGTTCTTACAATCTGGAAGCGTGGACGGTGAATGGAACGATGTTTAGCGGTCGATTTGATGATCTGAATGCACTTGCTGATTCTATGAATTTATGGGACAGCGGCAGCAGTTGGACGTATGATCAAGTAGCCGAAACAATTACTGGAGCTAATCCTGATAACAGTTATGAATCCTTAAATATTCGATATTTGGTGACAAATGATTTGATCATCTTACGACCGACCGATATTATAGTCGGTGGTGGAACGAATCTGGAGCTAGCCGCAGGATTTCACGAGATGATTTTTGCACGACCTGATGGTTGCACCGATACCGTTGCGATCACGGTAGATTGTTTTAATCCAGATACGATTATTGCAAATCTGGTGATTGGTATTACCGATACGATTTGTTTGGATACGTCAGATTTGGCTGGGAACATCATTGACATTGACAATATTTGTCCGGATGCATCCGGTAGTTCTACTATAATAGATTTCTTAGATGGCTTCACTTGTATCGAAGTAACTGGAATCGAGGTGGGAATGGACACTGCTTGTATCGTGATGTGTGACGATCTGGGAATGTGTGATACTACGACCTTTATTTTTAACACTATATCTGATCAGATATCGCCACCCACTGCTAATCCGGATACTGCGAACACCGTGATTGAATTCTCGGTAGATGTGGTTGTGGTAAATAACGATGATGCGGGGAATCAGTTGATTGATACCTTCTACATTGTAGACGGACCAGACAACGGAACCGCCTTCCTGAATCCTGAAACTGGCTTGTTGACTTACACACCGTTTCCAGGTTACTGTGACGATGATGTTCCGGATGTATTGACATATGGAATATGTAACGCTCTAGGTTGTGATTCTACTACGGTAGCTATTTATGTTGCTTGTGATACAGTAAATGAATTGATTATCCATAATGGATTTTCACCCAACAATGACGGTGTAAATGATGTATTTATGATTCAGGGACTAAGAAATATTCCAGATAATACACTCTGTATCTTCAACCGCTGGGGTAATCAGGTATACCGAAAGGATGCTTATGGTTATAACGAAAGTGGTCAGTACGATGAGAATACACTTTGGGATGGAACATGGACCGAACAGACATTACCAGATGGTACTTATTTTTATCTGCTCGATGACGGGGATGGTAACAAGTATTCTGGTTACATTCAGATACACCGATAAAATATTATATACTATGAGACTGTACCGTAGGCTTTTTTTAAAAAAGTCTACGGAAAACAGATTTTTTTTTGTGAATTTAAGCAAGTGATTACCTATAGGTAGTTACTTGCTTTTTTTATTCTCTATTTTTTGGAACCGGGTAATTGTTTTACCTGTTTTTCTAACAAAGAAAATATTTTATCAATATCGTAGTTTTCTTCGCTGAGTGCGTGTGACTTTTTATTTATTTCGTCAATAATTAAAAACTGGGTTCTTTTCATCACTTTTTCGGGCGCATACCTTGCGGTCACTTTATCTTCGTAATAATAAGCATTTCGAATATCGGTATAATCCACCGTTCCATAAGGAGTGTCCATGTCTTGTACACGGATGACGACCGGTGTGAGTTTGACGGTAGTCAACCACGTAAAAAAAGTAGCACCCGCACTAATTAGAGCACCAAAAAAAATCAGCATCAAAAACATATTTTTATAATGTCGTTGTTCGTAATTAATTTTGACTCGGTTACCGACTAGCAAGCAGATCAGCAGAACAACCGTTATCGTTCCAAAAGTTATAATCTCTTTCGTTAATCCAGTTTGGACAGGATCAAAAGTGGCTAGAATTTCATTCATAATATTTATTCTATATTTTTTAAAGATTGGTCGGCAAAGGTACGAAGATTCCAACATCCCCAAGGGATGGGTGCCGCTGGATTTATGACGATTTACGAATAAGAGACCGTTGTTTCATGAACCCTTTCCTTGTAAGGGGTGTTGTGAACCATAGTTAGAATGGAATAGATGCGTATAATTTTAGAAAAGGATAGCAGACATAATCTTATATTCCTTATTTTTGTATAAAAAATTCAGATATTATGAAAGTTGAACAAATATATACGGGTTGTTTGGCACAAGGTGCTTACTACATTGAAAGCGACGGAGAGGCGGCCATCATTGATCCTTTGCGGGAAACAGGACCTTATCTTGCGAAAGCAAAATCAAACGGAACAGCGATCAAATATATATTTGAGACCCATTTTCACGCTGATTTTGTCTCCGGTCATCTGGATTTGGCAGAAAAAACGGGTGCAAAAATAGTCTATGGACCAGAAGCAGAAACGGGTTATGAAAAACACCTTGCGGAAGATGGAGAGGTTTTTAAATTGGGAAAAGTAACCATTACCGTCTTACATACTCCGGGGCATACCCCCGAGAGTACCACCTATTTATTGAAAGATGAAGCGGGAGAACCTTATGCGATATTTTCGGGAGATACGCTCTTTATCGGCGACGTAGGCCGACCGGATCTGGCGCAAAAGAAAGGACACTTGACCGCAGAAGATTTAGCCGGCTGGTTGTTCGATAGTCTGCGAAACAAGATCATGCCGTTGCCGGATCATGTACTCGTTTATCCGGCACACGGAGCGGGTTCGGCTTGTGGTAAAAGTATGAGTAAGGAAACCTGGGATACCCTCGGCAATCAAAAACAAAGTAATTACGCTTTACGGGCTGATATGACCAAGTCCGAATTTATCGAAGCAGTGACTGATGGTTTATTACCTCCACCCGTTTATTTTTCGGCCAATGCCAAGCTTAATAAAATGGGATACGAGTCAATTGATACCGTTATGAAACGTGGCGCGTTGGCGCTCACGCCCGATGGATTTGAAAAAGTTGCGAACGAAACCCAAGCGTTATTACTGGATGTTCGAGACAAGCAGGTTTTCGTTAAAGGATTTATTCCCAATGCCATATTTATTGGTTTACAGGGGAGTTTTGCGCCATGGGTCGGTGCGTTAATTCCTGATTTGAAGCAACCTGTTTTACTGATTACCGAAGTGGGCGAAGAGGAGGAAGCGGTGAAGCGTTTGGCCAGGGTAGGGTATGATAATGTGGTAGGACACCTGGCGGGCGGTTTTAGTGCCTGGATAGCTGCTGGAAAAGAAGTGGATAGGGTAGAAACAATTGATACCGATACTTTTGCAACCCGTTACACTGCTGATATAAATTTACTGGATGTACGAAAACCGGGAGAATACGATGCAGCCCACGTGACGACGGCACAGAGTTTTCCGCTAGATTTTATTAATGAAAAAATGAATGAAGTAGACGCGGAGAATACATACTATCTGCAATGTGGCAGTGGTTACCGTTCGACGATCGCGGCTTCTATTTTACGGGCGCGCGGGTTTGTTAATCTGGTGAATGTGCAAGGTAAATTTAACGATATCGCAGCGGGACCGATTCCGACGGTGACAGCGGCTTGTACTTTGGGTGACAAGTAACGTTGATAAAAGATGAAATTCTATAAAACGCGTAGTTGTTCAGCAAGAACAACTACGCGTTTTTTTAGGTGAAATGTAATTTATGCAGCAGCACAAAAATGTTAGTAAGTTGTTTTTTTAATGATCCTGAATTTACTTTTGCAGCAAATTATCATAAATCAACACTTTACCCCATACATCCTGGTAATCCTCAATAAATTTTAAATGAATTGGATCTTTTTGGTACGCATCCTGATCAGCAGCGGATTTAAAATGACAAATCCATGCGACCAGATAATCATTATCTACGACTTCGCGATCTGTTCCCGCTGGCGGTCCGTAGTATACCTTTTGAATTGAAGGTGCTTTAGCGAGACCCGCCAGTCCTTCCATAAATTCGGCTTTTCGTTCGTCGGTTAATCCTTCTTTTGCGTAGAAATAAACAGCATGAATAAAACCTGGTTTTGCTTCGATGAGTTTTGATTCCAGCTGGTCAATCCGTGTTTCCAGTTTGACGATCTGATTGATGCTTGCCTGGTCACTGGTGCAGCTATTCAGAAACAAGAGTGTTGGGAATAAAAAAGAGAAAAAAGTTAATCTGAGCATATTTGAATTGTTATATTTTTAAAAAATCTACTGTGCTTAGTTAGGAACAACGATCTAATAGATTCAGAATTATGACTAATATTTTTTGTGCCTAACTTCGTTTAAAATACGCGCCATAGCTACGGCTATGTCTGTGTTTTTCAACTCGTTATACACAAAAACTACCTACTCAAAATTTCTTAATCTATTCAATCGCCATTCCTTAAATTTCAAAAATATGAAATAAACTTGATAACCAATCCAAGACCAGTTACTTTTAGGCCATGTTATCCATCTTAATTCCTGTATATGCGGAGTCCGTTACCCGACTGGTCTTTGAACTGGTCCGGCAGGGACGTAAACTGGATATTCAATTTGAGGTGATTGTTTTGGACGACGGATCAAGCGAAGCAATAAAAAAAGAAAATCAAAGCGTTGCAGAAATAGCCGAGGTCACTTACGAAAACCTTTCTCAAAATCTGGGGCGATCCATGATCCGAAACAAACTTGGTGCTCGCGCAAAATTTTCTTATCTATTATTTTTAGATTGTGATAGTTATCCTGCCGGAGATGATTTTTTAAAAATATATATTGAACAGCTGGCCACTAATACGGTATTGGTTGGTGGCACTGCTTACGCCGCCGCCGCTCCCAAAGGAAAAGAGCTACACTGGCTGGTTGGCAGTCAGCGCGAAGTAGTACCCGCAGTGCAGCGCGCACGTAACCCGCATCACGGGTTCAGTTCTTTTAATTTTGTAGTACCAAAGGAAGTTTTTACAAAAATAAAATTTGACGATACCATTACCGGATATGGACACGAGGATACGCTATATGGTTGGTCTTTAAAAGAAGCAGGTGTTGAAGTAACACATTTAGAAAATCGATTGATTCATCTGGGGTTGGATGATGCGCCTGTTTTTTTAAGAAAGCGTCGAATGGCGATTCAGAATTTATTGATGCTAAAAGAAAAATATTCCATGATGGATACCCGTCTATTGCGGACCTACACCCGTATATCTAAAATAGGATTACGACCCATCATATCAGGCCTTTTCAGTTTTTTTGAAAGATCAATTTTACGAAATCTGGAGGGTAGCAGTCCAAGTCTGCTTCTTTTCTTTTGGTGGAGTCTGGTTCGGCTAGATCGTCAAGAAAGTAAATTTATTTAATGCTCATCTCCTAAATTCACAAGTATAATAAATATAGTCCTGGAAGAAGGATCATTAGCGGGCGTGGTTGTCCGCAAGGTCTACGAGCATATCCGTATATCGATACCATTGCGCACCCGCAATATTTAAGTGATTTTTCCAGATTTCGGACTTAGGGTACCATGCGTTTTTACCGTCCATGTAGATAGAAAAGGCTTCTGTTAGGGAATTTTGCCCGATCCATTCGCCCATAAACTTTGGACCACCGCCAAAAATAGGGAGGATATCCAGGGTTCCCTGGGCTGGAGCAAGCGCAGGAAGGCGGTAAGCAAGGTAATTGAAAATGCTATTTCCGTTGCGATACAAAGGAGTAGAACGGTAATAATGTACCAAAACCCGATCGCAAATGGCCCCTATTTTTTTACATTGGCCAGGTGTAGGTTTGCCGATATACACTTCGGTTAGTGCGCTGGAACGACTGGCTGCTTCTTTTATTTGTAATAGTTGCTGATGACAATAGGCAAAAGCACCAGCGGTATCGCAAGGAAGTTGATTTTTGGATAAATAAGTATCACAATAGTACTTGTTAATCATATTTTGGTTCCAAAATTCAAATTCCAGATTAAAGACATCAAAGCGAGCGGCGGCATCCGGATAAAGCTGATTATAGACTTGCAAGGGCTCAAAGGAGCGGGCGGATTCGCCTACTACTCCGATGGATTGAATGCAATAGTCCCGGCGGGCTCGGCGCATAAAATCCGCTAGGGGTTGAGCAGAAGCTGCCTCGGTGATAGAAAATTTTTGTTGATGAATAAAATGGAGATTATAGCAAAGCAGGTAATTAAAATCATGCTTTTGTGCAAATTCCAGTAATTGGGTTTCCGCAGCGGAATTACCAATGATATTAACAAAGTCATTCACGTACAGGCCTCTAATGGACTGAGCGGATAGGCTAATTGAAAGAAGAAAATATAGTATTAATAAATAATTTTTCACAGATAAACTTAAGCAATTTCTATACCTTAAATAAAATTTATGTATAGAAAATTTACATACATAAACTCTAAGGAATGAGTTAATAATAAATTTACGTTTTTGGCTTGATCTTTTTCCATCACGCTTCCCCGCCGGACAGATTGTCAGATCGGGCAGGGTTACTAAAATGGTTATTATGCTGTGGCATATCGCCCATTTCAGCGCCTTGATTGATGAAAAAATATTTCGCCTTTTATCTCAATCTATTTAATCGCCATTCCTAATAGAAAAATTATTTATTATTTGTTCTTTTCATTTAGGATATACAGTAGTTTTGTTTGGCTATTGATGGGGTAATGTAAATTAAAATTTTCTTTTTTTAGTTTTTACGTAGGGGTGAAGAGAAAAATAAGTGTCTACTATTATACAAACGTGATACAACTGTTGGCTACTACCTTTACACAACCAAGTGATACCAAATTAAAACCTGACCGTAATAATCGTTGCAGGAAATTTACATTACACCAAAATTACTGAGACATGAATATTTCTTCTAAAATTACTTTTCTTGAGCAATTTCCGATTTTTGACGTACTTACCAATGAGGAGTTGATGCAATTAGGCAGCATGGTTGAATTAAAAAAGCGACCCAAATATGCTTACATCTATTCCCGTAATGACCACTCTGAGTTTATTTATTTTCTCCTGAAAGGGACTATTAAAATCGTTACGCACAGCAACGACGAAAAAGAGGTGATCAAATCTGTCTTACACCCGCTTTCCATGTTTGGTGAATTGTGTATTGTTGGACAAGAGAATAGAACCGATTACGCGAAAGCTATGAATCAGGAAGTACATTATTTCTCTTTAAAACTGGAAGATTTACGAAAAATAATGCGGACCAATCACCGTTTGTCCAATAAGATATTATTTATGATGGGAGAGCGACTACACCGGGTGGAAAGTCGATTGGAATCCCTCATTTTTAAGGATGCGCGCACTCGAATCATCGACTTTATCAAAGACTCCGCCGAAAAACGTGGACGTCGCATCGGTATCGACGAAACCCTGGTAAAGCATTCGCTTACGCAACAGGATATTGCAAATATTACGGGCACTTCCCGACAGACGGTTACGTCTGTTTTAAACGACCTGAAAAAATCAAATCTCATTCATTTTACCCGCAAAAGTATTTTGATCAGAGATATGGTGAAGCTAGCGTAGTGTCCAGGGCACTGATGGTTCGGGAACTAAATTAGTATGTCTTTCAAATTGTTAATTTTTTCCCAGAGATTAAGAACAGTTGATTGGTGATTGGTTAATCGGTCCTTACAACGCATAGGTATCGTCCTCTAAAGTATTCGAAAAACTCAAGAAAGACGGCAGAGAAGGTTAAGTTAACAGATTAACGTAGAAAAAAGGCAATGCCTTGTTTCTACGTTGATCAATATGCCCGGTTATTTAGTGCTAGGGTGTTCAATCTACACTGTGCAAGCTAAAAATTTCTTATGCAGTTTTTATTACGTTTTTTCGGACTGATCCCAGAGGGATCACATTATGTTAGCCGAGATTCGAGGCCCGCAGTCGTTCGATCCCAGAGGGATCGCATTATTTTCTGAAGAGCAAGTTATCAAATGAATTTATCTAATTGAAATAAATTATCATAAAAATGCAGAGGTTTTTTCAGCTGATTGAACACCCTAGCCAATAGCCAATAGCCAACAGCAAAGTTTAGCTATTCTAAAAAACGAAAAAAACGAAAAGAAAAACTACCCTGCTGCAACCTCACCGATCACATACATCTCCTCCATCGTCGGAGCAGAACTGCCGCCCACATCTTCCAGTGTAACGGCAAAAGCCTGTGGCTTTTCAATAAACTCCACTTTATGTAATTGGTTGTTATCAGTGCTAACATCAAATACTTTCATATCTACGGGAGCGCCATCGACGATAGCCCAGAGTTGGTATTGTTTGTCCGCAGGTGGTACAGGTAATGAACCTACACCCAAATAAGATTCTTTTGTTATGTCATTCCAAAAAATAGTAGCGAAGGCTTCGGGCGCTTTGTCCGTGCCACTCATTCGAATCGTTTGGTTGTCGATGCCACGTAAGAATATTAATTGTTTTTCCAAAGCATTTTTTTCATTTTTCGCTTTATCACATTCCGCTTTATTGGTGACCATTATAGCGTTTTGCTGTTCTACCTGATCTGATAACTGTACCTTAGCATTATAATTATTAAAAGCAAAAGCGAGTACTCCCAACAGTCCTGCCAATAAAATACCGAACGGTAATTTCCAGTTAAATGCATTGGCGGACGGTCCTGGTTTTTGTGATAGTGTATCTGATTTTGGGGTAGAATCGATTCTCTGGATAGCAGTCATAATCGCGGCTTGCATACCGACGGGCGGTATTTTAGCAAAGCGACCAGCATAAACTTCCATCGCATCTTCGATGACCAGCAATTCAGCATGGATCTCAGGATTTTCCAGGCGAGTATCCTCCACCTCCAGCGATTCCTGATGTGAAAGCATCCCTAGCACGTAAGCCTCCAATATTCCCGATTCTATGTATTCTGTCTTATCCATTCTTTATATCGTTGAAATGATGAGGGCTGCAATGATAGATTTAAGCTCCAGATTACTATTACCTCCCTCATCGCTTAGTTTTTCTCTTAATTGTTTAATAGCAGATCGTACTCTGGACTTTACCGTTCCCAGAGGAATTTCCAATTCTTTTTCAACATCCCGATGGGTATATCCCTGAAAGTAAATCAAATCAATTAGTTCTTTGTACTTATCGTCCAAAGTGCCAATAATTTTCTTCAAGCCACTGTCTTCGATGTACGTTTCGGTGGTCCCTTTATCCTTGTGATAAGTGGGGGCATCCATCGAATCCGTCTTATGACCTTTTTTGTAGGCCGCAGTTCTTGTAGCATCGATGGCGGATCTTCTAGCAATATTTAGCATCCAGGTAAAAATTCTACCTTTTTTCTGGTCGTAGCTTTTCGCATTTTTCCAGATTTTTATAAAGGTGTCCTGTAACACTTCTTTTGCCAGTTCTTCCTGTTTTACAATCTGAGTGATTACTCCGTACAAATTGGCGCTGTAATTTTTGTAGACCAACGGTATTGCACGTTCGTCTCCCTTAGCAAAAAGATCGACTATTTCGGTCTCCAGACTGCGTTTTTTCTTTGGGTAATTATTCATAGTTAATACTTGTTAATATATATACGAAGTGATGCTTTGTTTTGGATCAGAAAACTGATTTAGGAACGGTTCAAAGATAGCAAAGTAAAGTTTAGGAATGTTGATAAAACAAGTGCAGATTCCTAATTAAAAATCAACCAATAACGCCCTCAACTCTTTCCAGATCGTCTCGCTCACAATTTGATGCCCTTCCACATTCGGATGAATTCCATCTGGTAAATTTAGCGCGGGTTGTCCTGCGACTTTATCAAGTAAAAAAGGGATAAGCGCTGTATTATTTTTCTTCGCCAAGCGTGGATATATCGCCGCAAATTTTGTTGTGTACTCGTTTCCCATATTCGGCGGTGCCATCATCCCGGCCAGTAGTATTTTGGTTCCGGGATATTTTTCTTTTACCGCATCAATGATTGCCTGCAAATTGGCTTCTGCGTTGGTGACTGGTAGTCCGCGTAACGCATCGTTGCCCCCCAATTCGAGGACAAAAATATCGGGTTGATAATTTTCTAATATCCAGCCTACTCTTTCTTTTCCACCACTCGTCGTTTCTCCACTATTGCCAGCATTAACGACTTTGTAACTTAATTTTAATGAATCAATTCGCTGCTCAATAAGTCCTACAAAACCCTGTGAAGGATCCAGTCCATAACCAGCCGAAAGACTATTTCCAAAAAATAAAATGGTTTTTGTTTTATTCTCGGTCGTTGGCGCTGTAGCGGTATCGGATGGTGCCGGACCAGTTTTTTGAGCAGATGCATTGGTACTATCTGTGGTGCAGGCCGTGCCACTCAAAATAATCAATATTAGAAAAAACAGGCCGTGGCAGGTAAAAAGGAATTTATCCATAGTGACAAAATATTATTTGGAATAACTATTTAAAACGGATTAATGAGTAATAAAAAAATTAATAATTATTTAATAAAAAATATTGTTTGGAAGCCATGAACTGACGCCCACTTTATATTTCTTTATTCCAAGACATTCAAATAAGTTATTATTGAATTTATAACTGCGACAAAACCATCTGATAATCAGCATTTCCAGCACTGGATTTAGGGGCAAACTTATTGTAATATTGTACCGTTATATATACAAAGATAAGCGATTCGGACAAGTAAATTGTTATTCATCGAAAATTTCACTCTATTCGTCTAGCTTATTTGTTACATGCAACCTATCGGCTTTATATTTGTGTTTATAATAACAACCCAATTAAAACCAATAGTTAAAATAATTACATTATGAAAAATTACATATTACTAGCTGTCTTGTTTTTCTCCAGTTTTGGCACACAAGCTTTTACGAATCCCGTTAGTGAGGATAGTCAATGTCGACTGGATTCTGTCAATTATAGTAAAAATTTTGACAACGAAGAGCGGATTACAATCGACCTGATCTACAACAACTGGACATTGACCGAAAGTACAACTGTTTCCGGCATGACCCGTCACTTCGATTTTAATGAAATAGGCATTGTGAAGATCACCACTTCTTTTGCGGATACAAGTATTCCGACTACTATTAAAAATATGGTCTGGGAACTAACTTCAGAGGACGGTGAGTCTTTATTGATTCTTACCGATATCAATACGGATTCTTACACCACGTATAGAGTGAATGAAACCTGCGACGGTCTTTCACTAAACAATATTCTACTAAATAAGCAACTGGATTTAATCGCTCGTAAATAGAAAGATTATCTCAAAAAACCAGCCTTTATTCCAGGAATGAGCATAAAGGGTAACAAGTCTACTATACTAAAGTCGTATTCGTCATTCGAATGCGACTTTTTTAGTTATATAAAAAGAGACGGGTACTGGACTTTTGACAAATAAAAGAGAAAGGAGAGTAATATTATAAAAATACAGAATTGTTACCGATATTTGAAGATAACCACAAATTCCAATATCATGGTAAAACAATTCTGCAAATCAATATTACAATATAATCTTAATAATAATGAGTAATCAACTAACACACCTGGACAATCAGGGCAATCCGTCGATGGTTAATGTAGGTGAAAAAAAAATCACCAAAAGATCTGCTACTGCTCAAAGTATTGTCGTAGTGACCAATCCAGTTTTAAAACAACTGGACGCAGGTGAAATTCAAACTAAAAAAGGTCCTGTATTCCAGACCGCTATTCTAGCCGGTATCATGGCCGCTAAAAAAACCAGCGATCTTATTCCGCTTTGTCATCCACTGGGACTCGACAATTGCAAGGTAGATATTTCGGTCAACGAAGATCAGGAAATCGTGATTACCTGCACGGCTAGCTTAACCGCAAAAACAGGAGTTGAAATGGAAGCACTCACGGGTGCCTCCGTTGCGGCCTTGACCATCTATGATATGTGTAAAGCGATGTCGCACGATATTGTTATTAAAGAAACCAGATTGTTAAAAAAGACTGGAGGGAAAAGTGATTTTGATTATTCAGTTCCTCAACCGAAAAAATAAATTATGAAAAAACACAAAAAACATACCGCCTTAACACGCCCCGATTACGGAAATTTTCATCGCCGGGAATGGGCGATTATTGGAACACCTTGCGATACAATTCAGCAATTATCCAAAAAACTTATTAAAGCTTTATCTGCCGAATATAAAATTGGTTACGTAGATGCGGATCATGCGGGGGAAAACGAAGTAGGTAAAAAAGATGCTTCCCAGCATTATACTGATAAGATCAACTTTCATAGATTTGATCGAAATGGAACATTAAACGCTTTTCAATACCGAAATATTTTTAATGGTGAGGACGCGGTACTCGTTAACGGAAATCACTTTATAGCCAAGCAGCAAATCCTGGTTATTGATCCAAAAAAAGAAAAGTCTCTGCGAAAAAAACTAGACCGTTTGTCAGCCGTCGTAATGATTTTATTTACAAAAAATATTACGGAGATTCCCGACTATTTAAAGGAAGCATTGGCAGAACAAAGTTTAAAAGATATTCCGGTCTATTCGATTGAGAATACTTCTGCTATCAGTAAATTTCTAAAATCGTTGCTAAAAAGTAGTCTACCTATTTTGAATGGACTGGTACTTGCGGGAGGAAAAAGTCGTAGAATGGGACAGGACAAAGGAAAGATTAATTATCATGGTAAGCCGCAGCGAGAACACGCCTTTGATCTTTTATCAACATGCTGCGAACAAACTTTTTTATCTTGTCGGCCGGACCAGTCTGCGGATCCGGATTTATTTGGAATGCCATTGATCTTTGATCATTTTTTAGGGCTGGGACCTTTTGGTGCGATTGCTTCCGCCTTTCGGGAAAATCCCAATACGGCCTGGTTGGTCGTCGCTTGTGATCTTCCACTTTTGGATAAAGAAGCGCTGGATTATCTGATTCAGCATCGGGATACTTCTAAAATTGCTACCGCTTTCAATAGCCCTAACAATGAGTTTCCGGAACCGTTGATTACCATCTGGGAACCCCGGAGTTATCCGGTTTTATTGTCTTTTTTAGCACAAGGATATTCTTGTCCAAGAAAAGTATTGATTAACTCGGAAGTAGCGTTGGTAAATGCACCGAACACGCGGGCATTAACGAATGTGAATTCGCCGGAGGACCTGGAAGGGTTGAAATTGGAAAATAAAAAACTGTTTTAAGAATGGCGATTAAATAGATTGAGATAAAAGGCGAACTATTTTTTCATCAATCAAGGCGCTGAAATGGGCCCTGCCCGACTGACGTCAGTCAGGCGGGGTTATGCAGAGCATAATAACCATTTTAGTAACCCTGCCCGATCTGACAATCCGTCAGGCGGGGAAGCGTGATGGAAAAGATGAAGCATAGCGTCTGAATCTATTAGATCGTTGTTCCTAAGTTAGAAAAGTGAAGTAGGTTTTCTCTGTCAATGTGAATTTTTTTGTCAAAAGGACATAGCTTCGCCGTTGATAAGTACATGACTTACCTTGAAACAATAGAAAACTGTTATGAAGAGGTTGATTTCTTCGATTCGCTATTAACAATGTACAGAGAAAAAAGAGACTAGGAAACTAGTATCTACCATTTTTGTAAAAGATGCTGAGTCTTACTTTTAAATTACTAAAAGCAGATCAATTTTCAACATAAATAAAATGGATTTGGAAGTGATTTTAATTTCATTTGTTTTTTGGTTTTTAAAATAATACTGTAAAAGTAATATAAAAATAGGATTCTTTTCTGAAAAAGCCAAGATTAATTAAAGCTTTTTTAAATTAAATTTTATAATTCAAATTTAAGCTTGTTTGAAAGTATCTACAATCCCCCTTTTGTACTATTTTTATTTTTCAATAGAAAACTATCCCATCTCTATCAATTCCAACACACTACCACCCCTCATAGAATGTCCCGTCTGGGTTTTAATAACTTCTACCCACGGCTCGATTCCAGTTGATAATATAGCTCCTACATCTGTCGGAATTATCTTGTCTTTTTTACCTATAAAAATAGTAGTGCTTATTTGGTGTGTTCTGATCGCATCTTTTACCGAAGATAAATCCACCTGAAAATCAGCCAGTGACAACCAGTACATTTTTACTTGTTGTCTGCGCGCTTTTGTTTTTAAATAAAATTCTGCAAAAGCATAAGCTCCCGGTGCCATCCATTCTCGACGTTTCAGCCAGGCTGCAAAAGGCAACAGTCGGTGGCTGTGATCTACCCATCCACCAGTGATGCGTCGAAACCAACCGGGTATCCAGCTGACGGTCATCAGTCCTGGATTTTTGATCCCATCCGGAGCCAGCAATAATACCTGATCGAGTTGTTTGCCAAAAAAAGGAACTTGCGTCAAAACCGCTCGGCCACCAAAACTATGGCCCAGTAAACTAAATCGCGAATGTCCGGTTCGTTGCAAAATCAGCTGAATTATTTCGGTAAAATCATTAATGGTGAACATTGATTTGTTCCACATCGTTTTACCATGTAATGGCAGGTCTATAATCCACGTCGTAAATTTTCTGGTGAGCAAAGGCAAGGCTGGACCATAAAAATCTACCGTACTGCCATAGCCTGGAAATACGATTAAGAGTTCTTCGCCCTGGCCGCTTAGCTGACAGTAAATTTCCTGACGGTCATAATTTAACGTAACTTCCTTTTTTGATTCATCTTTCACTGCATCACGTCTTAATTAAAAATTTTTATGAAAAATATCTTCTTGCTTTCTTTGTTCTTTTGTTTTTTTGCTTCCTGTAATTCTGTCAAAGACTATCAGTCTTCGTCAAAACCTGTTACCCACGAACTTTGGGATACGCTCGTCAAAACCCACGTCTCAGAAACCGGGGTAGTAGACTACGAAGGCTTTATTGAAGACCAGACAAAGCTACAAAACTATCTTGATCTATTGAGCAGCGCGCATCCCAATGAAGCAAATTGGTCCCGGGATCAACGACTCGCTTACTGGCTTAATGCGTACAATGCTTTTACTGTAAAATTAATCGTTGATAATTATCCGGTGGCCAGCATTAAGGATATCAAAAGTGGTATCCCGTTTATCAATACAGTTTGGGATATTAAATTTATAAAAATTGAGGGTGCTAAGTATGATCTTAATAATATTGAACACGGAATTATCCGCCCGGAATTTAAGGAACCAAGGATTCATTTTGCGGCTAACTGTGCAGCCATCTCTTGTCCCAGATTACGTAGCGAAGCATACACCGCCGAAAAACTGGACGAGCAGCTGACAGATCAGGCAAAGTACTTTTTACGAAATAAAGGAAAAAATCTGATTACAAAAGAGGAGACAAAATTGTCTAAAATCCTAAAATGGTACAGCGGCGATTTTGACGAATACGGTGGGGTCCGAAAATTTGTTAATGACTATGGTCCCGAAACTATTGCCAATACCGTAGAATTGGAATACCTCGATTATCTATGGCCTTTAAATAATGAGGATATAAATAATTATCAGCCAGCAGCAGAAAAGTAAGGAATGAGGTAAAAATATCAAGCCAAGCATGTAAAGTTATTTAAAAGTAGATTTCGCACCCATCTGAATAGAAAAGGTATGAATTCGATCACGGTTAAGGCCGAGGTTTTTTCCAAATATCTCGTGTTGATAAACGGGTTGAACAAACAATGACCAACGGGGAGATATAAAACGTTCTACTCCTATTCCTAAATTAGCGGTAAAGAAATGATTTCTCTTAAAGGTTCCACCTTCAAATAAACCCTCTCCGGCAATGTCTGCTTCTCGTAATATCTCGTCGGGCGTATTTTCTACCGGAAGACCTTCTGGAACAGGACCGGAGAACCGGGAAGTACTACTGCCTATATTATTCACCGTAACATTATAATGGTTGAGTGCCAATACATTCAGCGCAGTACCCGCTACTGCGTGTATTTTCCACTTTTTATCAGGATCATTTATCTGGAACTGTAAATTTAGCGGGATAGTCAGCAGATTCAGGTTAGCCGCATCAAAAACACGTGATTGGTAGCCATTAGCGAAAGAACCTGCAATATTGATTTCTTCGTGTGGGTAATAATTTATTCTATGATAAATCAATCCGGTACTTAAGGTTACCTTTTCGTAATTTAGATCCAGCGTGATTCCTCCTCCGTATCCCATTTGGAACTGCTGATAACCGTTGTCTTTATAACGATCGGTACTTGATGTGTTTATATAGTTGAGATCGGCTGAGGTCATCGCTCCCAATCGAACTATTACCTTCTTTGGAAATTTTTTGAGTAAACCAATATTTGACCAGTCGGGATTATGATTGAGTGGTAAAATAGTTGTTGGTAATTCTGTCAAAGACGAGGTAGATTGATTGACGGGAGAAGAGAAACCATCTTCTAGTGGCACCTGTGTAATCTCCTTTTCAGTCGCTGTTGTAATTGTTTTGTCCGTTATAGAAGCAACATCCTTAGCGTTATTATCTTCGCTAATTATAATAATGGTTGCAGGCTGCTTTTTTGAATTTTCAATTTTTTCCGCGATTAAATTTGAGTCAGTATTAAAATCTATCGTTTTTTCCGTATCTATAATTAATCTTGCGTTTGCAATTAATTCTGAAATCGGATCTGAGCTTGAGTTTACAATTACATCCTTTTCTGATAACGCCGCTTGCGCTTCGGCCGTCACTATATTTTTGTCATTGATGCTGGGATAGCTCGGCATAAACTGTACAATGGTGATGAGCAATAAAACCATCAGACTAAATTCGGTCGCCTTATAATTGAAAATTTTTCTTCGAACGTTAAATTCTTCTTCCAGTCGATGTGACAATAACGTCCAGTGAGTTGGATTATATGGAATATAAAGATTGGATAAACCATCGGTAGCTAACTGATCAAGCGCTTCGTCGGAAATTTCGGGAACATTTAACTCCTCATCTATTTTAGATTCCAGAGCATCCCAATAATTGGCGTCTGCCGTTACCTCCATACGCTCCATTCGGTCTCGAATAATATCATCAAAGGTAGTGGGTTCTTCTAGAGGAGACGGTCCATTGGCAGCAGATAATTTTTCGGCAAACGAATCCCAGCTTCCAGGAGAAATATCATTTCCCAGATTGCTTAATCCATTTTTAAGAAAATCATCAAATTCGTTAATCTCTGCCATTTCCAATGTGTTTCGCTGCCAGTATATGCTTGAGTTTTGTTCTAGCTTTTACCAGATTAGATCTGGAAGTACTTTCTGTAATCTCTAATTGTTGCGCAATTTCACGGTGTGAATATCCTTCGATTACATACAGGTTAAAAACCGTCCGGTAACCGGGAGATAAGGTCTGAATAGCGGATAATATTTCTTTTTCTCCACAAACACTAACTGCGTCTGCGTCGTGAGAACTTAACTGATACGCTTGATCGAGGTTTTCTGTTCGACGACGAACCGACTTTCGGTAAAAATCAATCGAAGTATTAACCATGATCCTTTTAATCCAGGCGTTGAGGGAAGTACCCGGCTGGTATTTGCTAATATGTTTAAACACTTTAATAAACCCTTCGTGCAGAATATCGAGTGCATCTTCCTTATTATTAGAATAACGAAGACAAACTCCCATCATCTTGCCGTAGTGCGTTTCGTAAAGTTGCTTTTGAGCCCACTTTTCGCCCCGTATACATGCAGTAATCAGACTTACTTCTTCTCGCTTAAACTGAATTGCTATATCCATTGGTGAATTTTTTACTACGTTTGCTGATTTTTCACCGTTCCAGCCAGATTTTACAGAAAAATATATTTTCTGGTCTTAACTAGGAACGATTTGATACTTTAATTAGCTGCCTTAAATGGCTGAAAACCGGAGATTTAGCTAATAAAAATAGCTCAAACGCACGATGATTGAATCATTGCAGTGATTTATCGTTTAGCAATAATAAGAATCGAAAGGGAGATTACCAAAGGTTCTACTTCTTTTAACTGTCGTTAAATGACTAAATCGGGGTAGTAAAGTATTAAAAAGCGATATACCTGTTAACAAGTATATCGCTTTGACAAAACATCGATTATGATCTTTTTATTCTTCTTCTTCGATATCAAAGATGAAAGTAAGTTTTCCACATTGTTTTGCGGGAGCCGTATAATCGCGTTCAAAACGATATTCAGAAGCTATCTTTCTGGCTTTTTTCAAAATAGATTTACTCTTAATCGTAGAGAGTTCTTCGTTTAATTCGGAGAAAACCACCTTTCCACTTGGATTGACACAAAGGTTAATAACAATCTTTCCAGTTTCCGTGGTAATCTTTTTTACGTCAGCTCTTTTTACTACTCGTCGGCCAAAAATTCCGTCCCCGGAAAAGTCCATTCCCTGATCACCTTCATCCGCGACACCATCTGTTTTGGCGTCTCCACTTTCTGAACTACCGGTTTTTCCTTCTCCCGCTCCGCTGGTGCTACCACTGGTTTCGGTACCTGCTCCAGAAGCGGTGGTCGTCGTTGCTTCGGTTGGCTTTTCTGCGGTCGTTTCTTTGGTCGGCTTGGTTTTCTTCTTAGGTTTTTTTACAGGAACCTCCGGAATTTCTTCCACGATTTCTGGTGGAGCCTCTACGGGCTTATCCGCAACGGTTGGTTTGGTTTTTACGGGTACTTTAGATTTTTTATCTGTCAGTATCGGCTTCTTTTTGGCCACAGGAACTGGCTTCGGTTTTGGCTTTGGTGTTTCTTTTACTTCGACTTTTTCGACTACCTCTTTAGCTGGACCATTGGCCTCCTTGCTCTTCTTGGTAGAAGACTTTTTAGCCGCACTTTTGAAATCTCTGAAGTCTACCACAACTGCTGTCATTTCTGGTTCCGGTGGACTGATATTCATAAAAGGAAATAAGAGTAACGCTAATAATCCTACATGGATCATCGTGGTAATTCGCTTGCTGCGTTTCTTGCTTTCTTTCGCTTTGATTGTTTCTATGGTCGTACTCATCATAATAAAGGAGTTTAAATTCTTCTAATACATTATAGACCCGGAAGAAACAGAAAGGTTAAAGACAATGCCTATATTTTTAGTTAAAAAACGCTTAAGAAAACCATTGTTTTCACCGAATAACCCCAAAGGATTGCGAATACTCGATCAGCTGCTGCGTTTACTCATTCACCCATCAAATCACTGGTTTTTACCCTGATATTGCTTCTATATCGACAGAAGTGTTGATGAAATGCTGGTTACTTACTTTTCTCAAATACGCATAGCTTCAAATTTGAAGGCACGATTAAGGGAAGCAAATAGCCAATAGCAAACAGCAAACAGCAAATAGCCTTTTTTAAACCCTTTAAAATATTTATTATGAATGTAATGAAAGAAAAAATGATGATCGTTATTGCCTTTATATTATTTGGTTCCTTAACGGCCTTTGGACAACAGTATACTTGCTCTGCTTCGGCGGGGATTTCTTACCTCGTGACGGCGGCTTCTGGTCTAAGTATGCGGGCCGAACCTGATCTGCGATCTGTCAAACTTAAGGCGGTGCCTTACGGAAAAGAAGTAGTCGTCTGTCCTGAATTTGCAGGTCCTGCCGAGCAAATCGAAGGAATGGAAGGTACCTGGCTGCGGACGTACTACCGGGGAGAAGAGGGTTATATGTTCAGTGGTTTTATGGAAGCACAGCCGGAAGTAAAAGTAGTACTGCCCGAAAGCTGGCTGGATGATGGAACCGAAAAAATATACCGAGGCCTGTATCGTACCGAATTAGGCGATGGTTATACCGAAGAAAGTTTTAGTGTTCGTCCCGTGGAGATGATCACCGATACGATCCAGATTATCGGAGAAGACCCATACACTTATCAACGTCTCGCCGTAGAGGATCGTCCGGTGTTTTTATTTTCGGGAATCGAAACCGGACAAAATCGGAATATCAAAGGAAAGCAGTTGAATCATAAATTTCTCTACCCCGGAGAATCTGTTTCGCTTACCCTCGATAAGGGACACTATCATATTTATGCGAAAGGCCGCGTGCTGGAAAACAAAACGGGAGAAAATATCAATCCAATTTCGATGATTAAAAATTATGAGCTCCACGTACGTTACAGTGGCCACGATGGTGAGCGGGAAGATCAGGTAATCTACAAAATGGATATTCCTTCCTGGTATATGGACGGTTATCAGGGAGGTGTATTTATTCACTGGATGGGTGATCTGGATGAAGATGGTAAACTGGATTTACTCCTTTCAAAATCAGAAAACCCGGAATGTTGGGATATTATTTTCTTCTTGTCTTCGAAGGCCGAACACGGTCATTTTTTTAAGCAGGTGACGAAGTATCAGGAATGTGGTGGATGTTGAGATTGCTGCTTGCTATTTGCTTTACTTTAACGCGATAGCAAGCAGCAAGGGTGTAAAGTTATTTTTGAATCGTTCCTTAATTCGAATAATGTATTTTTTTTGTTGAAAAATATTTTGCCACGAAGTCTTCTTCTTATAGTCTTTCCGTATTTTTGTAGAAAAAAATGGCTTTAATTAAAACAGTACGCGACTGCACCCCCGAATTTGGTAACAATTGTTATCTGGCAGAAAACGCAACCATTGTTGGAAATGTAACAATGGGAGATGATTGTAGTGTATGGTTTCAGGCGGTAATACGGGGTGATGTACATTGGATCAAAATTGGAAATAATGTCAATGTGCAGGATGGTGCCATCATTCATGCGACGTATGAGAAAGCGCCAACGTTGATTGGTAATAATGTCTCAATTGGTCATCGGGCGATTGTACACGGCTGTACCGTAGAAGACAATGTGTTGATTGGAATGGGAGCCATCGTGATGGATAAGGCGGTGGTGCAAGCTAATTGTTTGATTGCAGCAGGTGCGGTCGTTAAAGAAAATACAGTTTGTGAATCGGGATATATTTATGCGGGAGTCCCTGCTAAAAAAGTAAAAAAACTTTCTACCGAAGCTTTTGAGGGGACGGTTTTACGAATCGCGGATGCCTATAAAATGTATGCAAGCTGGTTTGGGAATGAGGATTAAATACTGTTTTGTAACCAGAAAATTATTTTTTTTAAAAAAACAAGGCAGCGTTTTTTTATTGTTGGTCGTTTTAAAACAAAATCTACACGAAACAGAATACCCTGTAGTCCCATTACATCCAGTTGTAGCCTATTATAATTCCCATTTACAATAACCCCACAAATTATTTTATTGGATCTTTTAGTGTGCCACTGAAATTGTGGACATTTTTTACGAGCTGAATATACCTTGGTATAACAGTATTTATATAAACCTATTTTAAGTTCTAAAAGATCCCAAAACCCGATCCCTCTTTATATTTCTATTGTTACGACGGTAGTTGATAAGTGGGGTCTTTTTTTTGTCTATTCGTGTGATTTTTTACTAAAACCACAAAGGAGATTTGTCGTTGACATCTCCGTTATAATTGATGGTGATTTCGCTGCCGGCTTGGATCGGTTGAATACTTTCGATAAGGATAGACTCCTCTTCTATATTAGCAATAAACTGCGCATTGGGTGCATAACTATGGTTATAGAGAGAGCCGTAACCTAAAGCAATAGCGGCGCGTTTTTCGTCCGTTCCCCAAAGAAAATAATAATCGTGTAAATAAGTCTCGTGAATTTTTTTCTTATCTGCTTCGCTAATGATAATAACTGGACAAAGTTCAATAAAGCTGCCAGCAGGTAAATCTTCTCCAACGAAAACGCCTCGTCCTCCGAGTGGACTTTGGGTGATGAACAGGGTAGGAATGTGTTGCATGGAGAGCGGCTTTATTTTTGTGAAAATACAGATGTTTTTTGGAATCAACGTCCTCTTCCCGACTTACCTCTTTTAAAAAAAAGATAATCTGATCCTAACTGGATTTTTTTCTAAAAATCAGCTACTTTCCCCAAAAAAATAAATGTTCTGGAAAAAGAAACCTGCTTTTGTCGTCCCTGAATTAACGGACGCTACTTTCAATGAAACGGTCGTGAATGCCACCGTTCCCGTCTTGGTAGATTTTTATGCCGATTGGTGTGGTCCCTGTAAAGTGCTGGCGCCCATCATCGGTGAACTTGCGCGTGATTATGATGGCAAGGCCCTGGTGGTTAAAGTAAATACCCAACACAATCCAGCCTTGAGTCAACATTTTAAAATCAAATCTATTCCAACGATGATGGTTTTTAATAAAGGAAATTTTCAGGAACGTTTTCAGGGGTTGGTTCCAAAACCTAATTTGGAAGAAATTTTGAATGAATACATTGCTGGAACGGATGAGGAGGGAAGATTGCCAGAGGAGTAAGCATAGGGTAATGTTGAATCAGGAATGTAAAGTTATTTAATTAACATTCCTTATTTCTTCTTCGTAATATAAACCCCCAGCAAAATAAAAAGCATCCCCACCAGATGATACCACGTAATCGGTTCCCCATCTTTTACGCCCCACAAAATCGCGACAATCGGAATAAAATAACTCACCATTGATGCAAAGATCGCGTTCGTTCGTTGCACCAGTTTAAAGAAAATCACCGAAGCAATCACGGTTCCAAATACCGCCAGTATACAAATAGACAACAAAGATGACCAACCCGCCTCGTGCGTCGTCAGGGTTCCTAAAAAATTAGAATACCACAAATAAATAAAAGCGGGCAAGGTCACGATCGTAAAGGCCGCCGAACTCAGTGTAATCGAATCCATATTCTGAAATTCTGCCTTCACCGTATTGACACTCAATGCGTAAAAAAAACATCCTGCCACCACTAAAAATCCGTATCTAAGATCTCCTTCCATCCCCGCTTGATTTCCAAATAAAATTAAAAATACCGCGCCACCCAATCCAATCAAAACCCCCAGGTATTTATACCATCCAGCGGTCATTTTAAAAAATAAAACACCCAGAATAAGGGTAAATAAAGGCGTCAGCGAACTCAATACGCCCGCCATTGAACTATTGATCTCCGTCTGTGCAAACGAAAATAGAAAGGCAGGAATAAAACTTCCTGTTAATCCGACTACCGCAAGAGAATTAAATTTAGACCAGTCAATCTGGCGGAAACGGAGTAAAAAAACAGGTAAAAAAGTGAGAGAGGAAATCGCAATTCGCAGACAGGCGACCTGTGGAGCGCTATAGGCGATCAATCCTTTTTTAATTAAAATATAGGAACTTCCCCAGACGAGACTGAGTAATAATAATAAGAGATAGTTTAGCCATTCGGCATTGCGTGCTTTGACCACAAAAATAAATTAGGAAAAGATTAAAGTCGGTAAAGATAGCCAAAAACCGCTTCCTTGGGTGACCTGAATTTTAGTAAAATAAAAGGTCAGATAACGGATATTTACTTCCACATCGGTTAACGAAATATGGCGATCACCATTTTTTTATTACCTTTATTTAATGAAAAACGCTCGACCACTTTATTATACTTTTATTCTTTTCTTTTTTACGATGATGGCCTGCCAAAATAAACCTGCATTGACTAGTAATACACCTACCACTGATGCTACCCAAACCGATAGCGCAACGCCGGGAAAAACAAGCGTTAAAGTCGAAGAGATGATCTACGAATCAGCCACGGTATATGCTGCGGCCACCGATTATTTTTTTAGGAATAAAAAAGGCGAAAGTATCAAAATTCGAATAAGTGACCTGGATGAAAATCCTGCGGTAAGTCTACCTGCTAATCTATTGGAAACTGATGTAGAAGAAGGCCCTCCGGGTGCCAATCCGGATATAGTAGGTAAAAAAATGCGTGTTACCTACGGTGCAGATAATCAAATTAAAAAAATAAGAATGGCGTCCGCAAGTCAGGATATCTTAATCAAAATGGGAACGACCCTCGGCGATATTCAGGCCTTAAATGGAAAACCTTTTATGCTTGTCGGTTTTGAAGTAGATGGAGATATTGCGGGAAAAGCAGTGGACTGGAAAGGCGGAAAACTGACAGACCGTATCGTTCAGTTTGAAGTAACCAACAATCTGCCAATTAAAGAATACCAACAAATCATGGGCGATGATCTTTTTTCTTCTGAAAATCCAGTCATGAAAAAAGCTGGTTTGAAAGTGATATACGTGGACTAAAAAAAACACATCAAAAGAGTCATTATTCATTAGACTTGTTACCCTCGCATCATCCGCAACGTCTTCACGGCCTTCCCCACCTGTACCCGCACAAAATAAATTCCTCCATTCAAATCACCACCATCCACCGGAATTTCGTGTGTACCACGACCCAGCGAACGATTCGTTACTGACTTGACCATTTTACCTGCCACATCAGCTACATCAATCCGTACCATTTCTGTTCGATCTGTCGTAACGGATACGGTAAATCGATTTCGGAAAGGATTTGGGTAACTGCTGACGGTAATGTTTGGTGCTGGCTCAAAGTGTTGCGTACTGGTAGTATTGCAAGCATTTATGATTGGAATATGCTGGAAGTCCTCAAAAAGATAAGTCCTGACATCGGCCTCCGATACCCCAAACCAGTCCATCATCACCGATCCATAAACTGATTTAAAATCATATTGCATGGCGACGCCTTCATCAATATCGACGTTGGTTCCGATCTCGGGATTACTACCAATTACACCAGCGTTGATACAACTTCCGAAGATCATCATGGGTGCCGCCGTTCCGTGATCTGTTCCAAGTCCTGCGTTAGAAATAATCTTTCTACCAAACTCGGAAAACGTCATGCCGATCACCTGCTGATCAATATTCAAAGCTTTCAGGTCTTCCTGAAAAGCGTAGATAGCATCAGATAACTCTTTTAATAAATTTGCGTGATTACCTGCGGTGGTATTGCCTTCTATCACCTGATTCGCGTGGGTATCATAGCCGCCCTGACGAATCACAAAAACCTTGGTCTTCAAACCGCCCGAGATCATTTGCGCAATTACTTTCAGTCGTTCGGCAATACTGTTATTTGGATATGCTACGATAGAATTTCCATTGTCAACCGCATCTACAATTCGTTCTGCGTACGCGTTACTTTTCTTAAAAGTATCTACTATATAACCCAATTCTGCGCCGTAACAATCATTTGGTAACGGAGCTTCTACGCCCGTTGTTAGTCCACCCAAATAGTCTACATCTATGAGCGCGAGACTAAAATTAGAATCGGCACCTTGACAGGTTCCTGAAATTGATTTTCCTAAAGTGAGTGCAAAAGGATCCGGACAATCATCATTGGGATAATCACCTGGATAACCGGGAAATTCGGCATCAAAATAACGGCCCATCCAGCCTGTAGGTTTGAACTCATCCGCTTTTACACCAGTGTTCCAGATATCTGCCGAGCGGAAATGTGATCGGTTTTGGTCGGGATAAGCGACGCCTTGTACAACCGTAAGATTACCGTTATCGTATAAGTTGTTAATCCCTTCCATGGAGGGGTGCAGACCAATTGTATCCGTCATGGTCAGTAACTGGTTTTCCGGAAGGTAGAGGTTAGGACGCGCATTGGCAAGATTGTCAAAATAATCCAGTGGAACGAAAGAGGAGAGGCCGTCGTTGCCACCATTCAGGTCAATTAAAACCAATACTTTATCATCGTCTCCATTGACCAGATTAAACATATTGCTGGAAGACAGGGCCGCCAGTTCGTATCCACCTAAAAAGGCAGGTAAGGTCATCAGGCTGCTTTTTTTCAGGAAAGATCTTCTTTTCATTTTTTAATTTTTTATTATGATAAATACTTGGATAGCCTTAAACGAATACTTCTGTTCTACATCAACTGGAATTCAGGAACTGTAATCATTGAGAAAAACAAGCCGAGTAATTTGTGTTCCAGGGTTTGTCGAATCATTTGATTGTTCGAATTCGCCAGATAATTTTCGTATTCGACCGTCCATTCAAAATCTGGTAAACCGGGAATCAGGGCTTCTTTAAAGTAGTCGCGTTGTGCAAGCGTCATCGCTCTTGGATAAAACAGGCCACCCAGTTCTTCGATCAAACTATTTACATCGGATGGATTGTCCATGGATCCGACAATTTCGATCAGATCAATTCCGACTGTTCCCGGACTTACATAATTGATGATGCCATTTATTTTGGTGATCATCTCGGTTCGTAAGGCAACACTCGCTGATGTGACCCAGTCTCTGTAAAATATAGGTGATTGATGGTAAGCGCGCCAACCTGCTACGCTCGGTATGCTCATGACCGACATTCCTAGTTCTTTTAAGTTAAAACGGAAAAGCAGCCACATCATTTGTTCTTGTGCAAAATCGTCAGGGACAGAAACATTAAAAGTGTTAAAAAAGGAAAAGAAATGTTCAAATACATTTTTGATCATACAACCTTTCATGCCGGCATCGAAGAAATGTTGACTACGTAGTAAAGCTTCTAGCGCTGGTTGAATATTGTAATCATTGTCTCTTAATATTTGCGCCATCGGTTCGATGACTGCTGCTTCGACGGCAGGATTGAGATCGTAATACACAAACCAGGTATAAAGTCGACGACAAATATGACGGGATACCTCCTCTTTTTCGAAGATAATATCAATCACATTTTTGTACTCATCTTCTCCGGCATTTAGGATTACCTGATTGTCAAAGCGGTGAGACAATTGTTTGGTTCCCTGATCGTGATTCCAATTCCAGAACTGGGCAGGCTGTGGAACTTGAGCCCAGGCAAACCATCCGGTTAAGGCGCGTGCAATGGCCACAACATCTTGTTCCGTATAAGTAGTATAATCTCCCGGTCCGGCTAATGGTCCTTTTCCGATGGTAAATAATTCGAGTAACTCCCGTGCGTAATTTTCGTTTGGCTCATCTCTGTAATTAAGGGTACCGTTTAGGTAGATGAGCATCGACTGGTCAATGGTAACTCGTTTGGTTAATTCTTTAAAATTACCCAGCGCAAATTCCCGAATAAGGGAAAAATATTTCCAGTTCATATTGGGAGAACCGGATTCTGAGATCACAAAATGATTGTGCCAAAACAAAGTAAGTCGTTCGGTGATCGTCTGATTGTCTTGCCGCATTCCGCTCAACCAACCGTTATAAATTGTTTTGTATCGGGCAAAATAAATGTCGGTGATGGTATTGTCAATTGGTTTACCGACCCAGGTTTCTCCATTGGCTGCCTGAGGGTCGGATTCAAAATCATAATAAACGGGTAACTCCCGTAGAGGTGGTGCGGAAAAAAGTGTCTGAAAAGTTCCTTCCATGCCTTCGTCGAGCGCCTGTTGAATACGCGCTTTGTTAGGTCCGAAAGTCGTACGACGTAACAAATGAGCGGCCTGTTCAAAATTCCAGGGGCCAGTATAAGGTTGCAACATAATTTATTGATTTTGAGGTCACGTAAAAATTGGGTTGGGCCTATTAATTTTTAGACGGTCATCAGGATTAAGGGCTTTATCAGGGTTAATTTGACTTGAATAGCAAAGGTTTCCTACAAAAAAATAATAGGTAAAGAAATATTTAGAATAAAAAAAATAATATTCACCTACTTATGGCTATTTTTTACAATATTTATACCTGTTTTAGGTTGTGGAAACTAAATTAATAATTTTTTGGATATAATCCACTAAATCAGCGGGTTAAAGGCAGATAAGGAAAGAAGATTACTTTGTTCCTTCATTGAACCGTTCCATAATTAATCACAGCAGCGCATTATCCATTATCCATCTTCTATTTTCGTATTTTCGTCCTTTATTCTATTACTAACCAAATTCTAACCACTCATATGGATCCGATACTATTCACCATCGAAGATAATGTCGCTTATATCACCCTTAATCGGCCTGATAAATACAACGCGGTCAACAAGGACCTGGCGATGACTTTACAAGAAGCCCTCGTCGTGGCCCGGGACAATGAAACCGTCCGTGCGATCTACCTTACTGGAATTGGCAAAGCTTTTTGTACCGGTCAAGACATCGGTGAGATCGTTGATCCTGATGGACCAGATCTCAATAAAATTGTTGGTGAGCACTTCAATCCAATTGTACAACTTATTCGCGAAATTGAAAAACCCATCGTTGCGGCTGTCAACGGAATCGCTGCCGGAGCGGGAGCAAATCTGGCACTTTGTTGTGATATCGTAGTGGCAACAGAATCTTCTTATTTCTTACAGGCCTTTAGTAAAATTGGATTGATTCCTGATTCGGGAGGCACTTTCTTTTTACCCCGATTAATTGGTTTTCAAAAAGCATCTGCCCTCATGATGTTAGGCGAGAAAGTGTCTGCTGTCGAAGCCGAGCGCATCGGAATGATCTTCCGCTATTTCCCAGATGATAGTTTTGAAAAAGAAGCGAAAGCGATCGTTACCAAACTCGCAGGAATGCCTACTGCTGGACTTGGACTCACCAAGCGGGCTTTAAATTATTCCTTCCATAATGATTTGGATACTCAACTGGGAATCGAAGAACAATTACAAACAACGGCGGGCAATACGGCTGACTATAAAGAAGGGATTACTGCTTTTGTCGAAAAAAGAAAACCTACGTTCACCGGAAAATAAATTATCATTGTGAATAAAAATATTACGATTACGGTACTCGGTGCTGGTTCTATGGGTACGGGTATTGCACAGGTAGCGGCCACAGCGGGTCACAAGGTGATCCTCTACGATACCAACGGGGAAGCACTTAAAAAAGCACAGGCTTTTATTTTAAAAATGCTCAATCGCTCCGCTGAAAAAGGACGTATGAGCGATGGGGATGCGAAGGCTATTTTTGGCCGCTTATATCTAGCCGAAGATTTGGCAGCAGCCAGGGAAAGCGATCTTGTCATCGAAGCTATTATCGAAAATTTAGAGATTAAGCAATCTGTTTTTAAAAAATTAGAAGATATTGTTAGTGCTGAATGTATTTTGGCTTCCAATACTTCTTCACTTTCCATTGCGAGTATTGCGGCGGCTTGTGAACATCCGGAGAGGGTAGTGGGGATTCACTTTTTTAATCCTGCGCCGTTGATGAAATTGGTAGAAGTTATTCCCGCTATTCAGACGGATGCCAAAGTTCTTAAAACTGCCAGAACCTGGATTGATAAAATGGGAAAGTTAACTGTATTAGCCAAAGATACGCCGGGTTTTATTGTCAATCGAGTAGCGCGTCCTTTTTACGGAGAGGCATTACGGATGTACGAAGAAGGAATCGCCGAACCTGCTACGATTGATTGGGTGATGACGGAAATCGGTGGTTTCAGAATGGGACCTTTTACCCTGATGGATTATATTGGAAACGATATTAACTATACGGTGACGGCTACCGTTTTTAAAGCTTTCTACTACGATCCGCGTTATCGACCTGCTTTTACCCAACAACGACTATCGGAGGCAGGCTACCTGGGACGTAAATCCGGAAAGGGATACTACGAATATGGAGAAAATAGTGTGCGTCCTGAACCAAATAAAGACAAGGTGTTAGGAAATCAAATATTTTCCCGTATCTTGGTAATGTTGATCAACGAAGCCGCGGATGCCTTACATTTGAGAATCGCCAATCGGGAAGATATCGACCTGGCGATGACCAAAGGCGTTAACTATCCGAAAGGATTGCTGGCTTGGGCGGACGAAATCGGGATTGATAATTGTGTTAAACAAATAGATGCTTTGTACGATGAATACCACGAGGATCGTTATCGTTGTAGTTCATTGTTACGGCGAATGCAGCGAAAAGGAGAGACTTTTTTCGAACATATCGTCTAAATAATTGTATAGTTACGAGGAAGGTGCTTAGTTTTATCTTCTATTTATTTTTATAAAATCACTAAAATATAATTATATGCGAGATTTTTTTAAATCCAATAATCCGCTGATTAAGGAGGAAACGCTGAAAAAGCAAACAGCGCAGCCTTTGGATTCAGAATTGGTTTACTCCGGTGACCTGATGACTGTAAGTGGAGCGGTCAATAAAACATTTATTCTTTTTGGAATTATGCTGGCCGCTTCGGCGATCGGTTGGATGTTTGCGAGTAAGTTTCTGATTATCGGTGCGGTTATCGCCGGTGCGGTAATTAGTTTTATCACCGCAAAAAATCCCTCTAAATCTCCTGTTTTTGCGCCTATTTATGCAATTATGCAGGGATTGTTTGTGGGAGGTATTTCTTACGTTTATAGTTTTGTATTCGATGGAATTATTTTTCAAGCAGCTACCCTGACCTTTGGTATTTTATTTACGATGCTGTTTTTGTATAAGACAGGTATCATCAAAGTAACCGAAAAGTTCCGTAGCATGGTTATGATGGCTGTCGGTGGAATTATGTTGGTATATATGGTAGAATTAGGACTGTATATGTTCGGCATCGACGTTCCTTTTTTACACGACCAGTCGATGATCGGTATTGGTATCAGCCTGGTTATTGTAGCCGTTGCTTCTCTTAAACTGGCCGTTGATTTTGACGATTTTGATAAAGGAGAAAAGATGCGTACACCTGCTTACATGGAATGGTACTTCGGAATGGGCTTGCTATTTACCTTAGTATGGCTATATTCTGAAATCTTGTACTTACTATCTGCTTTTAGCGGAGACTGATAAAGGTCAAGACTAAAAATAAAAAAGAAACGGATGATGATTGTGATGATCGTTATCCGTTTTTCTTTTGGAAAAAATTAGTTGTATCAAAATTTAAACCGAAAGTATTTACTAAAATTTTGTACGCTAGAGGGACTAATTCATTATTATAACCGATTAATCAAACTAATGATTTACCAATTTAAAAACTTCCGCCCCGTCGTCCATCCTTCCTCCTTTGTGCATCCTCAGGCTGCCATAACGGGCAATGTGATCATTGGCAAAGACGTCTACATCGGCCCCGGCGCCGCTATCCGGGGAGACTGGGGAGGCATTGTCATTGCGGATGGGTGTAATGTTCAGGAAAATTGTACGATCCATATGTTTCCTGGTATAATCGTCCAACTCGACGAAGGTGCTCACATCGGACACGGTGCGATCATCCACGGTGCCCACGTTGGCGCCAATGTTATGGTGGGCATGAATGCCGTGATTATGGACAATGTGGTGTTGGGAGCTAATTCGATTATTGGTGCACTGACTTTCGTCAAAGCCAACACCGTCATCCCCGAGCGCAGTCTTGTCGTTGGAAATCCCGGAAAAGTCATTCGGGAAGTAACCGATGAGATGATCGCGTGGAAAACGAAAGGAACCAAACTATATCAGACGTTACCCGGAGATTGTTTTAAACACCTGGAAGCTTGCGAACCCTTACGGGAGATACCCGCAGATCGTCCTGATCAGGAGACATTATTTAAAACCTGGAATGAAATTAAAGATAAAAAAATCTAGTAGTCAAATCGTCAAAAGAAACCTCATCATTACCATTTATTTTCGTTCTTATCAGTCCCTTTCAATACGTAACCCATTGACTTTGTATGGATTAACGTATAACTTGACTATCTAAAAAACTGTATTGGCAATATTCTCAATAACTGTGCTTGCCCAGAAAGTTAAATATCCGCTTGCTTGGAAGTCCTCGTCCAGAAGCCGCCTGTTGTCAAATATATCTATTTTGATGACAAAAATATACTCCTAAAATAATAAGTTTATATGTTTTTGTGTTTAAAGTGAAGAAAAACGCAATAAATTTAAAACAAAAATTGTTTTATTCACAAATTGTTTTTAAATTGCACTGTGATCAAACTGTTTTTTGGCAATTTTTAGCCTAATACAAACAAAAAGATTAAAATATGGAACTTCAATTATTGGTAAGCAAAAAAGGAACACAGGTAGTTACTGCCACTAATTTGCACGCTGCCCTTAAACTTCCAGCCCACAAGTACAATAAAAATGTGGAGCATTGGCTAAGGGATGTTTATGCCTTTAAGGATGATATCCGAACACCACAGGAGTTAAAGGATTTTGCAGTTAAAACCATGCAGCATAGCAAATTGAAAGATTACTATATTTCGCTGGAAATGGCGCGACTAATTACTTTGAGTTCTGATAGTCCGGTGAAGCAGATGTGTGCAAAATTGATTTTGAGCCACGAGCAAAAAGGAAAAAAGGAAGTTTCAGGTGAACGCCTTACCAAAGATCAAGTGCTGGCAGTTATTGAATTGACAAAAGTTATGGGCTTGATTTCTTGCCAAAAATCGGTTGAAAAACAACACCAGCTTTCATTTGGTGCAAATAGTAACGCTTACAAATGGTGGCAGTATCGAGCTGGCTTGTTAGGATATTCTGTCCAGGAACTCAAAGAGAAGATGGAAGAGGTTGGCAACAATTATAAGAATCAAACAGTCCTTAAAATGCTTTTTAAGCTGGATAAATACGAGATCATCCGGATGGCCGTCATCGACTTATTCGTTGCACTGGGTAAGCCAAAAGATTACGCAAAAGATATGGGCGATCTGGCCAAAGCTTTTGCGCGCGAAATGAAGGTAGAAATCTGGGACGATCGTAAAGCTACTTTACCACTGCACTCTCCCGAGGTGAATCTCGGATTGGTCAATGACGTCAAAGACATGAACCGAACCGGGTTGCTGAGCCTTTGGTAGAAAAAATAATTTTGCAGGTATTTTATATGCCTTGTTTCTACAAGAAAAAACCGGAACGAAATCACCTATTTCGTTCCGGTCTCTTTATTCCCACTATTTATACAAAACGTCTATAACCTAAATAACCTATCTTCCCTCTTCAACAGACTTTTTTAAGTCAACGGATATCTTTACTTTTGTAAGGAATTTTTGATCGGTCGGAAGAAAAGTGAATTTCTAAATTTATCACTATGGCCACTCGCACCCGTGCTCAAAAATCCACCATCAGAAACACTACTAAAAATACGCGCAAACAGATGAAAAAGGTTACCTATAATGAAGATAATATTCGGTCACTCGACTGGCGCGAACATATCCGTATTCGTCCTGGAATGTATATCGGTAAATTGGGGGATGGTTCTTCTCCCGACGATGGTATTTATATTTTACTAAAGGAAGTTATTGACAATTCTATTGATGAATATGTTATGGGGTATGGTGCAGAAATTGATGTAAAAATCGAAGATGGTGTCGTAACCATTCGGGATTATGGTCGTGGAATTCCTTTAGGAAAAGTAGTGGATTGTGTTTCTAAAATTAATACAGGTGGTAAATACGATTCTAAAGCATTTAAAAAATCAGTTGGATTAAACGGGGTAGGGACCAAGGCAGTCAACGCACTCTCGGATCACTTTAAGGTGCAGGCATTTCGGGAGGGAAAAACGAAGGTGGCAGAATTTGAAAGAGGAAACGTCACCAACGATGCCAGGATAAAAAAAGGTGCGGGAGAAAATGGAACAATGATTCAATTTCAACCTGATAGTTCTGTATTTAAAAAATATAAATATCGCTCCGAGTATGTCGAAAATCAGCTTTGGAACTACGCCTACCTGAACGCTGGACTTAGGATTAATTTTAACGATAAATCTATTTTTTCCCGTCGGGGATTATTCGATTTGCTACACCGTAAAACGAATGGTAGTGAGCACCTGCGCTACGAAATTATTCATCTTAAAGGCGATGATATTGAATTAGCGATTTCTCACGGACAGCAGTACGGAGAACAGTATTACTCTTTCGTAAACGGACAAAATACCACACAAGGTGGAACACATTTAACCGCTTTTAAAGAATCATTTGCAAGTACGTTACAGAATTATTTTAAAAGAGAAAAGAAAAAATCTTACGATGCAAAAGACATTCGTGCTTCTATCGTAGCCGCGATCAGTGTTCGCGTGGAAGAGCCCGTTTTTGAATCGCAAACCAAGACCAAACTAGGTTCTACGCACATCGCTCCCGGAGGTGCGACCGTTCGTAAATTTATCAATGATTTCCTGGCCAGTGATCTGGATAATTTCTTGTTAAAAAACAAGGCAGTCGCCGAAGCTATAGAACGCCGTGTTATTCAATCAGAGCGGGAAAGGAAAGAAATTGCCGGAATTAAAAAACTGGCAAATCAACGTGCTAAAAAAGCCAATCTACACAACAAAAAATTACGCGATTGCAGAGTTCACTATAATGATACAGGTAAAAAAGCCAACGCTGAGATGTCCCTCAAATCCACTATCTTTATTACGGAGGGAGATTCTGCGAGTGGATCTATTACCAAGGCGCGGGATGTAAAAACACAGGCTGTTTTTAGTTTGCGGGGTAAACCGCTTAACTGTTTTGGATTGACCAAAAAAGTAGTGTACGAAAATGAGGAATTTAACTTATTACAACACGCACTTAATATTGAAGATACCTTGGATGATCTACGTTTTAATCGGGTAGTAGTAGCCACGGATGCGGATGTCGATGGTATGCACATCAGATTATTACTACTTACCTTTTTCTTACAATTTTTTCCGGATTTGGTACGAAGTGGACACCTCTACATTTTAGATACTCCTTTGTTTCGGGTCAGGGATAAAAGTAAAACCTACTATTGTTATTCGGAATCAGAAAGACAAGAAGCCGTTAAAAAATTGAGAGGTAAAGCGGAAATTACGAGATTTAAAGGATTGGGAGAGATTTCTCCGGATGAGTTTGGTGCGTTTATCGGCGAGGATATCAAACTGGACCCGGTAGTGCTCAGTGAAGAAACCAGTATTGAACATGTGCTTTCCTACTATATGGGTAAAAATACACCAAGTCGGCAGGAATTTATTATCAAAAACCTTCGCGTGGAAACAGAGGAGCTGACTGATGAAGAAGAGGAGAGGGTACGTAAAGAAACTGCAGAAAAGGAAGCTGAGAAATCTTCAGAAGCAGCGGTCTAACAAATAATGTACGTCACACCAGGAATGGCGATTAAAAAGATGAAGCATAATGGCTTAATTTATTTTATCAACATTCCTTACTGCCTTTATAGCAGGTAAAGGTGACAAAAAATGTATTTTTTTCTCCGAAAATCTGACAATTAGCTGGTGGCACAAATATTGACCAACTTAATGCCAATGTCTGGCGAACCCAGTATTTTGTTGATACTGACAACTTGACATTAGACCGGCTTATGGGTATCTTTCCTTTTTGGCAAGGTCAGCCACAAAAACTATTGATCAATGAGTATGTTTGAAGATTTTTTGCCCCCTCACGGGCTGGATGGGGATACGGAGTTTATGCCTTTGTTTTCTATGGAAGAAGAAGACGAAATGCAAGATAATGAAGAATATGACGAGGTACTACCGGTACTCGCTATAAAAAATACCATTTTATTTCCCGGGATTATAATCCCTATTACAGTTGGACGAGATAAGTCTATCAAAGCAATTAATGAGGCTTACGAAAATGATCGCATTATTGCGGTCCTCTCTCAGGTAGATGCCAAAGTAGAAGATCCTTCGGTAAATGACCTGCATAAAATAGGTACAATCGCCCGGATTATCAAATTGCTACGAATGCCCGACGGAACAGCTACCGCAATCATTCAGGGACGACGACGATTTAGCATGGTAGAAATGGTGCGGGAAGTTCCTTACATGAAAGCAAGAGTAGCCATCCGGTCGCTCCATCCAGTGGAAGACGACGATCTGGAGTTTGAAGCAATCGTCTCTTCAATCAAGGATATGGCCCGACAGATAATTGACCTGTCTCCCAATATTCCTACCGAAGCCAACCTGATGTTGCGCAATATTAGTGGACATCCATTTCTACTCAACTTCATTGCCTCTAATCTCGGGATAAAGCTAAAGCACAAACAAGCCATCCTGGAAATGGATGATCTGAATGAAAAGGCACACGTGGTCATGGAACACATGGATAGCGAATTGCAACTCTTGCAGCTCAAAGATCAGATTGAATCCAAAGTGCGGGGTGATATTGAAAAACAACAACGGGATTATTTTCTAAATCAGCAATTAAAAACCATTCAGGAAGAGCTCGGACACAACCCGCAGGAGGATGAAATCAGAGCACTGATTGAAAAAAGTAAAAGTAAAAAGTGGTCAAAAGAAGTAGACGAATTGTTTACCAGGGAAATCAAAAAAGTTCGACGCATGAATCCGCAGGTAGCGGAGTATTCAGTCATGCTAAATTATTTAGAATTATTACTGGACTTGCCGTGGGAAGAATATACCGAGGATAACTTTGATTTGGTAAAAGTGAAAAAAATCCTGGACAAGGATCATGCTGGTTTGGAAGATATCAAGGAAAGAATTCTGGAGCACCTCGCCGTTCTTAAATTAAAAGGAGATATGAAGGCGCCCATTATTTGTCTGGTTGGTCCTCCCGGAGTCGGAAAAACTTCTTTGGGTAAATCCATCGCTCGTGCCCTGGATCGTAAATTTATCCGGATGTCATTGGGTGGATTACGCGACGAATCTGAAATTCGCGGACATAGAAAAACTTATATCGGTGCGATGCCGGGTCGGATTATAAAATCGATTAAAAAGGCTGGCTCCTCTAATCCTGTTTTTATTTTGGATGAGATTGATAAAGTAGGGAAAGACCATCGGGGTGATCCATCTTCCGCATTATTGGAAGTATTAGATCCAGAACAAAATACTAGCTTCCACGACAATTATCTGGAAGCAGATTATGATCTTTCTAAAGTATTATTTATCGCTACGGCGAATTCGCTCAGCACCATCCAACCAGCGTTACTGGATCGAATGGAAATTATCGAAGTGAGTGGATATTCCTTGGAAGAAAAAATGGAGATCGCAAAAAAACATCTAGTTCCCAAACAACGATCGGAGCACGGTTTAAAAGCCAAGCAGATTAAAATAAATAACGATGCATTAAAAGCCATCATCGCGAAATATACCAGAGAATCTGGTGTGCGTTCGCTCGATCGGCAGATAGCGGGAGTAATGCGTAACGCTGCCAAGCAGATCGCAATGGAAGAAACGAACTTGGTAAACGTTACAGCGGCAGAACTAAAAGCAATGCTTGGTCCTTCCAAATATAGCCGAGAGATTTATATAGATCATAAAGTATCTGGTGTAGCAGTAGGATTGGCCTGGACGAGAGTAGGAGGAGATATTTTATTTATCGAAGCCAGTCTTAATAAAGGAAAAGGAAAGTTAACGCTGACTGGAAATCTAGGAGACGTGATGAAGGAGTCCGCTACGACGGCCTTAAGTTATCTGAAAGCACACTCCGAAGCACTCGGTATTACAAGTCAGTTGATTGAAGAGCGTGATATTCATATTCATGTACCGGAGGGAGCGATTCCTAAAGACGGTCCGTCTGCGGGAATAACAATGCTGACAGCACTGGCCAGTGTCTTTTTGCAAAAGCCTGTTAAGCCATTCCTGGCAATGACTGGAGAGATTACCTTACGAGGAAAAGTACTTCCAGTAGGAGGAATCAAAGAGAAAATTTTGGCTGCCAAGCGAGCTGGAATCAAGCATCTGATTCTTTGTGAAGAAAATCGCAAGCACGTAGAAGAAATTAAACCGGTCTATATTACGGGGTTAAAAATTAATTATGTGGAGAAGATGGAGGATGTTTTGAAGTTGGCCTTATAGATTTTTCTAAAAAAATCAATCGTTTTAAAAAGGTTGGGTGCCGCTACTGGTTTTTGGCCTTATTGCGTCGCGACCGACAAACGTCGTTAAACACTGTTAAGAATCAATCGATTTTTAAGCTAAAATTCTTTATTCTGCGTTAATCTTCTGTATCTTGTTAATAGTAACAACCTTGATCGGACGGAGTGCGTCTAATAAAAATATCTACATGAGAATCAGATTCGTAATTTTCTTTTTAAGTATCATCAGTATTTTTGGTACGCGTCTTTCTGCCCAGACGGATCAGGATTCTCTGGTGCAATTTTCCGGGATGATCCTGGATGGTAGTAATGAAAACTTATATCCTATTCCTTATGTCAATGTCGCTGTAAAAAATAAAGCACGGGGTACTTACTCTGACTATACCGGTTTTTTCTCGATTGTTATTGAAAAAACAGATACCCTGATTTTTTCTTCCGTTGGATACGAGAGTGTAGAAATTACCGTACCCGATAGTCTGACAGAGACACGGTATTCGCTGATTCAGTTGATGACTCAGGATACGTTTAATTTACCAGAGACAGTGGTTTTTCCCTGGCCTAGTAAAGAACATTTTAAACTGGAATTTCTGGCGCTTGATGTCACGCAGGATTTACAGGAACGTGCAATGGAAAACCTGGCAAAGGATGTCCTCGCAAAGGTGGAGAAAGCGACTAAGTACGACGGTACTGAAAATGCCAATTACTATTTGCGGGAACAGGCGCGTAAAAGTTATTACATCGGACAAACGCCACCCATGAATATCTTTAATCCGATTGCCTGGGGACAGTTTTTTAAAGCCTGGAAAAATGGAGATTTTAAGAAAAAAGAAGAAAAATAAAATACTGGACATTTGCAGTTTTTGAACCTACTCCTGAAGAAGTAGCTGCTTCCCGCGCCAGAGTGTTTGTTTGCTTTTTTTCTTTCTTTTGCTCTTCAAGCTTTAGTACAGGTTTTGGATCGTTTGTACGATTCAATAGTTACCAATCAACAGACCATTTAAGAAAGTGCTTTAATTGCTGTGGCCAGTTTAAGGTCTTTTTTTGTTACGCCACCGGCATCGTGCGTAGTTAAGGTTATGTTGACCATATTATACACATTAGACCATTCGGGATGATGGTTTTGTTTTTCTGCTAAAATAGCCACTCGAGACATAAAGCCAAAAGCTTCGATAAAATTTTTGAATACAAATTTTTTTTGAATTGAATTATCCGCGACCTTCCAGTCCAGATTTTTTGTTGCCAATAAATCTACAAGATTTTTTCCGTCTATTATTTCCATAAGTTATTCTTTTAATGATCCTTAGGCACAAAAAATATTAGTCATAATTCTGAATCTATTAGATCGTTGTTCCTTAAGCGCTTGTCTAAAAAAAATTGCTAGTGCGTCGGGATCAAAGTAGATGATACCTTAGACGAGTCTTTTTTGAGTTTTTCAAATACTTTAGAGTGCGATACCTATGCGTTGGAAGGACCGATTAACCAATCACTAATTAACTGTTCTCAATGTCCAGGAAAAAATTAACAATTTGAAATACATATTAACTTAGTGCCTCGGCAAAGCTATAAAAAAGTTAGCCCCCTTTCCAACTTCTGATTCTACCCAAATACGACCACCGATCCGCTGTACGATCTTTTGACAGATCGCCAGGCCAATGCCCGTACCTTCATATTCTGATCGAGTATGAAGGCGTTGAAAAATAACAAATATTCTTTCCTTATATTCTGGTTTGATACCGATGCCATCATCACTGACCTTGATAATAACTTCCTCTTTGGTCGTTTCTGCGGAGATTGTTATTTCTGGATGTCCATCAGGCTTTTTAAACTTAATTGCATTGCTAATCAAATTTTGAAAAAGTTGGATCAATAAAGATCGGATCGACATGATTTGTGGTAATTCGTGACAATTGATTACCGCATTGTGCTCGTCCACACTGACCCGAAGGTTGATGACCGCAACTTCTACAATATCTCCCAGTGATACTTTTTCAAAAGTTTCTTCTGTCTTGCTGACCATCGTATATTTTAGAAGAGCATCCAATAAATTATTCATCCTGACAACACCTTCTTTTACATAGGTAAAATAAGTTTGAGAGTCTTCCGTAAACTGATGCTTGTGCTTTCTTTCTATTAATTGAGTGTAGCTGCCAATCATTCGGATAGGCTCTTTTAGATCGTGGGAAGCAACGTAAGCAAACTGGCGGAGTTCCTCATTGGCGGCGACCAACATCGCGTTCTGCTCCGCAATTTGTTCATTTTGCTTTAATAATAACGCCTGATATTCATTTTCACGAGTTAGCTGCTCGATTTCTTTTTGCTTTTCTTTAATAGCGTTTTTTATCTCCAAATCAATAATTTGCCGGTTGCGTTGCTCCTTTGCAAATTTATCCTGCGCTTTGGAATAAATATGTTGGTAGTCAAGCGCTGTTTTATAATCACCCTGTAGCTGATAAATATTTGACATCAACTGATAGCCCTGCACTTCGTTAGTTTCATCCTTCATTCGGTTGGCCGCCGCAATTCCCTTGCTAGTGAATAACATGGCTTTTTCTAAATCACCCTGAAGGTAGTAAATATGTCCGAGGTTGAGTAAGTTAATCTGACGACCATTTATATCTCCCTGGTTTTCTATTAGTGTTTCCGCTTCTTTCGCTTTTTCTTCCGCAAGTTTAATTTTCTTTTTAGCAATATACGCGCGACTTAAGTTAGCAAGTGACAGGATAATCATTTCATTGTAATTACGCTGTTGTGCCAGATTATTTGCCTTCTCAAAATAATCTGTTGCCTGGGTAAGTCGGTCTGAAACATAGTAGATGTTTCCCAGATTATTATAAATAACAATTCGCGTATTTTTACTAATTATATCACTATATTTTTCCAGAACCATTTGATAACGAGAGATAGCATCTTCGTGATTATAAAGGTTGGCGTAGATGGTCGCAATGTTGATGAGACATTGTCCCGTATGATAGCGATAATTGATACTTCTGCTTTTATCCATAGAATCCAGAAAAAACTGCATGGCTTTTTTATAGCTGGACTTGGCCGCATGGTAAATCGCAATATTCTTTAACGCATTAATTTCTTTTTCTACATCTCCCGATTTGGTGCTAATCTCCAGTACTTTTTCACTGCAGTCTAACATTGTATCGTACTCCTGTTGTTTAAAATAGATTTGGCTCAATTGATTATACACCGTAGCGACGAGCGAGTCGGCGCGACGTATATTTTTATGGTCTAATAATTCCTTAGCCGTCTCGGCGTAACCAAGCGCTTTATCAAAGTTATTTTGATGGGTTGCATTTTCGCTTAGACCGATGAGGGCGCGAATTTGGTAGGATATTTCTTTTACCTCCTGACTATGGGTGAGGCATTTCTTTAAGTGTATTTCTGCTGTTTTCGAGGCTTTCTTGCTCAGGTACGTCCTGGCTTGCGCTAACTCTACAGCCAACTGTTGACGGGAAATATTTGGATTGACCAGCGTCGCAGCAGTACGGATAAAGGTTTGAGCCTGACGTATTTTTTGGGTATCACCATGATAGCGACCAGAAGTATCAAAGATGCTGGCTAAGAGTAAATTGCTCGTAATTGCTCCCGCGTTATCTCCGCTGAGTGCACATAAGTTTTTCGCTTCCTGGGCGACGATCACTGCTTCTTCGAGACTACGTGCTTGATAGAGCAGATTCGCTTTTTTAAGTAAATTTTTTGTGTAGTGGTTTTGTTTTTCTGCTGCTTCCATTTTGGAATTTTCATTATCTCTGGACGGCTGTTTGTTTGATGTCCTTTTACTGATCTGCTCGCTCGGTATCGATAACTCCCTTTAGGTTGAGTTCGTAAGTACCAGGGTCGGCGGTATTGGTATAAACCGTAATGGTCGGACTTTGATTTCCCAGTCGACCCTTGCTGCTGAAATGTACACTTATTTTTCCACGTTCGCCCGGTTCGATTGGAATAAATGGATAAAAAGGTGTGGTGCATCCGCAGGTAACTTCTACGTTGCTAATAACCAATGGTGCAGAGCCAGTATTGGTAAATTCAAACTGGTGATCTATTTCTTTTCCCTGAATGATTCTTCCAAAGTCAAAAGATTTTGAATCGAAGCGAATTCTAGGCGTTCCTCCAGTTGATTTTCCTTGAACCATTGCCAGTAAATCAGGATCAATATCCGATAAGTCTTCCTCCGGAACTGAAGATCTCGTTACGGGCGAACTAATAACTGTACCGGAGTTGGTGGTCTTGGTCAATTTTGCTTCTGCAACTGCTTTTTGAGCTGTTTTTTCTGCTGCCGCTTTTTCTGCCGCTAATTTTTTTCTCTTCTCTCTGCGTTTTCGTCTACGCTCTTTACTAGCTGCTTCTTTTCTTTCTTTTCTTTCTAGTATCTCCTTTTCTTTTTTTGCGGCTTTTTCTGCTGCTACCTTTTCCGCTTCTGCGGCTGCAATTTCCTCTGCTGAAGGAACAGGAGCGGATGGCGGAATTGCCTCTGTAATCACTGCAGCAGCGTTTTCGACTTGAGTAACTACCTCGGTCTGAGGTGCTTCTTTAGGATCCGAAGTACAAGCAAATATCAATACCATCATGATAAAAGCGCTTAAGACAAGGAAAGTATGGTGAATACGCATGTGTTGTGGGTTTATTTGATGATAATGATAAAATATAACTACTTTAAAATCGGGCAAGCTCTAATTTTGTTCTTTCTATTATACTAAGACGTAATATGTATTGAAAAGACACCTATCTAAAGTCATTTGGATCAAATAAAACCCCCTGAGGGTTTTCAGGTGAATATGATAGAGGGGCTAGTAACTGATTTATCAATTAACTGTATTTAACTTTAAGAAATACCTCAACGGCTTTATTTTAGAACTTCCTTTTTTATTATTCTATCGAATAATTGAAAAGCTACCCACCGTTGTATCTTCTTCTCCATTACAACTAAATCTTACTCTGTATAACAGTACACCAGGGTTGACTGGTTCTCCTTTAAAATTTCCGTTCCATCGTGCGAACGCATCATCTGTAGCAAAAATGCGTCCACCCCAGCGATCAAATATTTCGAAAGAGATTAGTTCATCTATTGCGTATGGATTGCTAATACCATAAGCATCATTAACATTGTCTCCATTTGGTGTAAAAGCCGAAGGTAAAAAAACCAAATTACAGTCCAGTTCATCTGGATTAATAACAGAAATAGTAACACTGTCAAACGCAGCGCAAATACCATCGTTAAAAAGCGCGGTATAAGTGGTCGTCTCCGAAGGACTCGCAACTGGATTAGGACTAGCGGGGTCGTCTAAACCGTCGGTCGGTGTCCATTCAAAATCCGTCGCACAGGAATTGGTGGTGCGAATATTTACGGAGTTACCTAAAAAAATAGTTGTATCTCTTGTGGAGATTCGGTCGGGCGCAAGGTAAAGATTATCTATTTGCTGTTGATTAAAACTACGTTCGTAAATTTTAATTTCATCTACCAAACCAGAAAAGCGATTGTCGACCGCTTCACTTACACAGGCACCGCCCCCTACAGACATAACCGCATTATTTCCCAGACTCACACGGGCGCGGGTACTGGATACGGTTTCTTCAACAAGCACCGCATTTATATACAACTGTGTTTTGGCACCGGATCGAACGACAACTACGTGTTGCCAGCAACTCCCAAAATCCAGTGAGCCAGTTACATTGGCCATCAGGTCATTCGATTCGCTGACTTCTACCGAAATACTATTGGCTGCCGGGTTCAGTCGAATTCCTAAACTATTGACCACTCCGCATGTTTCTCGCTTGTTGAGCAAAGATTGCGTTCCCGCCGCACTGGTAGACTTGATATACATACTGATCGTAAAATCTCCGTTTTCAAAAGAATTGTTAATTCTTCCGAGCATCAGCATCTCCTGATCAAAACCATTCAGTTCAATAGCGTTTCCACTGACACCGCAAACACAGTCTGGAGAACCAATAAAAGCACCCGACCCCGTAACGCCGCTACTATCGCTGGGCGTACAATCATTAAAAGAATAGTATGCAATCAGGCCCGCTTCCAGTTGAGCAAACAATGGCAACGTCAGACAGATCAATAATATGGTAAGGAAATATTTCATTAGAATAATGATTCAAAGAATCAGGCCACTTTCTTCAAATGGTCACCAATTCGGATAAAAACGGTAAAAAAAGTTGGAATTCGTCGGATAATCCAGCGTACTCCTGTTTGCAAAAACGAATTTGAACAACAATTATTATGAGGGTGTGACAAATTGCGTAATCATATCAAAGCCATTCCTGATAGACCTGGCCAAATTGATTTATGAAAACATATCTGCCAAACCGCCCATTCCCGGTGGTAACATATCCTGAATTAGCTTTTGAGATTCTGTTGCTTCGGTTTCTGCCGCTGTAGCCATAGCGCGGTTTACCGCTACCAATAATAAATCTTCCAGCTGCTCCGGATCATCCGGGGTCATCGCCTCTGGCTTAACTGAAATATTGATAATTTCGCGGTTAGCATTGACGGTTACTTTTACCAGGCCATCTCCTGCTTCTGCTTCCAGACGCATTTCTCCAAGGGTTTTTCGCAGTGCTTCCTGCTTCTCTTGCATATCTCCAAACATAATTTCTGATTTAATTTTAAAAATAGTAGATAGCTTAGATAAGGAATGAGTAAAAAATATTTCGCCTAGAATCTGCATTTATTTAATGTCATTCCTAAGGTCTAATTATCTGTGGAGGGTAAAGATACCAATTTGTCTGCATACGCAGGAATTTAAGGAATGGTTTAGACCAACTCTAAACAATTTGATCCTAAGCTTGACTCTCTACTACTTTGTGCAACTAGATTTAAAAATGTTGTCTCTACGTCTAACGAACGTCAATGCCCCGTAAAATTCAATTCAAACCGCTCAAAAAGAGCAACAAGAGTCTATATTATTACGTAATTTTATACCTGTCAACGCTTTAGGGATGTTGATAAAATAAATTAAGACACTATGGCTTCCTCTTTTTCCATCACGCTTCCCCGCCGGACAGATTGTCAGATCGGGCAGGGTTACTAAAATGGTTATTATGCGGTGCA